>Ga0209593_10000076_pt1 | contig 49708 bp, 38 predicted proteins | sample PPLLaktember2015_3_FD_187260 | JGI IMG/M metagenome (GOLD analysis project Ga0209593, IMG submission 187260) | Freshwater sediment microbial communities from Prairie Pothole Lake near Jamestown, North Dakota, USA - PPLs Lake P7 Core (6) Depth... | ecosystem: Environmental > Aquatic > Freshwater...
TGAAACTCCAACATATCGGTTATGATGTGATTGCAAATGTTACCGGGCTTTCGATAGACGAAATTGAGAAACTCTGATTCAAAGGTTTTATAGGAGGTGTCGGAACCTGTCCATCGGAGATGGTTTACAAAAAGGTGCTGACAAAAGAGATGGGGGATCCGGGTCGAGGGCCGCGAATAAGCCATTGACAAAATGCTAATTTAATGATATTTTAAAATACCTGTACTTAAAAGGAGCCAGTTCTCCACCCGGTTAATAGAATTCATGTTCTCCTATGCCCTCCTTACCGGTGCTATTCGCAGTCAAAAATAAACCGAATTCTAAATAGATCGCCCGTGAGTCGCAAAATAGTATAAAAATAATTCAAAAATAAAATCACAGCCTTCCGGCTGGATTTAAAAGGAGGATTACGTGAAACCCAAAAAAATCCAATTGCAAGAACTCAAAGTCAAAAGCTTTATCACCGTAACACCCAGCGAAACCCAAAAAGTCATGGGAGGAATCGAAACAAGAATGACAGGTTGCAGGTTAAGTTGTATGTACGATTGCGATACATTGTACTACTCCATCGATCTCCCTTGTTATACCGACCCATGCAATCCAGGCGGGGGTACGGGTATAGGATGCTCGAATACGACCTGCCCGACGCAAAAAATCTGTATCTAATCAGTGTTTAAGACTTAAAAAAGCGTAAAACCGGGGCCGGTAGAATTGTTTTCTTTTTACCGGTCCCGAAGTCCTAGTCTCATCTCTCACCCATTATTAGGGCAAAACTCCGTTTTCACCTATGTTTGGCAGGAAATGCGGCGTCCTCTTCGTAATACCTACAGGGATAAATATCATACTTTAGTTGGAGAAAAATTCGGGTTATTTTTCATACCATATATACAACCTTTGATGGATTGACAGTTTTTTCTTCGTATCATATGATAATTGCGGTGCAGAATATTTTCTGTGCCCCAAGCCGCCCCGAATACAGGAGGTAACCTTTTTTTTCACTATCACGATACGGTTATCTTCAAAAAAAAGAAACTTAAAAAAAGCCAATATATATTTTAGGAGGATTTCGATGACGATTAAACGTTTGTTTTTAAGTGCATCAGCTTTAATATTGCTGATGTTTGTAGTTTCTCCCACTGCGTTGGTATCGATGGAACGTGTCGGAGAAGAAGTAGGTGCAAGGTTGGAAACACCTCACCCCTATTACGGCGAACCTGGACTGGTATGGGAGCAGGAATTTTTCTGGCCCGAAGCCGGTTATATTGCTATTCATTTTTCCCAATTCAGTCTTCGCCCCGGCGATTATGTCGAGATTTCCGATGCATCCGGGACTATTCTCCATAGGTACACGGGAAAAGGAAAGATAGTCCGGAATGGCCAGGCACAGATCAGCGAGTTCTGGGCCACGCACATCCCCGGTGACTATGCTATTGTACGCTTGTACAGCAAGGGATTCGGCAAAGGGTATGGATTTAATATCGATCGTTGGGTACATGGTTACCCCACGGAAGAGATCAAGAAAATTATGAATGAAATGGTTGGGATATCCGAACCGGAAGCCGTTTGTTCGGCAGATGACAAAGAATGGGCCAAATGCTACCTGGGAACGACGATTTACGACAAATCCAAAGCGGTTTGCCGTTTGTTGATCAACGGTAGCAGCGCGTGTACCGGTTGGATATTGGGCAGTCAAGGACACATCATGACCAACAACCACTGCATTTCAACCCAGAGTTCTGCAGATAATACCGATTACGAATTTATGGCCGAAGGCGCCACATGTGCGACTTCCTGCGCCAGTTGGGGAGCTTGCCCGGGAACTATCGCAGCTACCTCCGGTACAATGGTGAAAACCAGCTCGACATTGGATTATACATTAGTTCTTTTACCCACCAATGTGAGTTCTACATATGGTTACTTGCAGTTACGAAATTCACTTCCTACTGTAGGCGAACGAATTTATATCCCACAGCATCCGAGCGCCTGGGGCAAACAAATCGCAGTAAACAGCGACGCCGATGGCGGATACTGCAAAATTTACAGTCTCAATGAGGCCCCATGTATGGGAGGCCCGGGAGATATCGGTTACATGGCCGATACAGCCGGTGGAAGCTCCGGTTCACCCGTATTGGCTTACGGCGACCACCTGGTCGTTGCTTTACATCACTGCGCCACATGCCCTAACCGCGGCGTACCCATTCCATCCATTATCACGGACCTCGGATCAAGTCTTCCTGCCAATGCCGTAGCCGGTTCTACTCCTCAACCCCCCGTTGCCAATTTCACCTCCAACAAAACAACCGTAGCTGTCGGCGGAACCGTGACTTTTGCCGATACATCCACCAACTCTCCTACTTCCTGGTCCTGGTCTTTCCCCGGCGGTACACCCTCCACCAGCACTGCCCAGAACCCCACCATCACTTACAATACTATCGGTACATATGATGTCACTTTAACCGCCACCAATGCCCAGGGCAGCGACTCCGAAACCAAAACCGCTTACATCACCGTTTCATCTGTCACTTATTGCGCATCCAAATCCAACAACTACTCCTACGAATATATCAAATCCGTCAAGTTCGGCAGCGTGACCAAGACATCCACCGGTTCCTACTATTCAGATTTCACCGCTACAGTATTCACCCTGACCCGGGGTGCTTCCGTTTCATTTACATTAACCCCCGGATTTGCCGGCACTACCTATACCGAATATTGGAAAGTATGGATCGATTATAACAAAGATGGCGATTTCGCCGATACCGGTGAACAAATTTACGCCGGCTCCGGCAAAACAGCCAAAACGTCAAGCTTTACAGTTTCATCCGGTGCATCCACCGGTAACACCCGCATGCGCGTATCTATGAAATACAGCGCTACCCCAACCTATTGCGAAACCTTCTCTTACGGTGAAGTCGAAGATTATACGGCTGCCATCCAGTAATTCTACGGACGGGGAACCTTTTTTTCAAGGGTTCCCCGGATCCTTCGAAACGTCGAATAATAGAACTTTTCTTGGACCCCTTATGCCGGGACGTTTATTCCAACGAGACATATGGGAGAGTACGGGACAGCTTATACGAATCGATCGATTTAAACTAGCGGGGCACCATTTTAAAAAGGAAGTGCCCCCATTTTGTATTTTAAAAACTTACAAATTGCGCATTTCTTATAATAATGATATTTTAAACAATTAAAGGAGATAGAACAAATGATATTTCAATCATTAGTGCGAAAAAACTTTTCAAGAATAGGAAAGAGATCATACTTTCAATTTTTTATTCTCATTCTTATTTCATTCTTAATGGTATCACCTTTTCTTAGTGCACAAACCAAGATAAAACACCGGTTGACACAAGAAGAAAAGACGTTAATGCCGACTTACTTACAAACAGCCAAAGCGACGACAGCCGCCCCCACCGGTCCGGTTCGAAATATAGCCGAATTCGAACATATGGAAGGGGTTTTGATTGCTTATCCCTTTGGGATTTCGGTTTCCATTATCAAAGAGATGGCTGAGGACGTGAAAGTGACCACCATCGTTGCCAATGCTTCGCAAGAAAGCACGGTAAGAAATACATATACTTCCGGCGGTGTTAACCTGAATAATTGCAATTTTGTATATGCAGCCAGCGATTCTTATTGGACCAGGGATTACGGTCCATGGTTTATTACCGACGGCAATGGAAAAGTCGGGATCGTGGATTTTACGTATAACCGTCCGCGTCCCAATGACGATGCTATACCGCAAGTCATGTCGACTTTTTTGAGCGTTCCTTATTATTCCATGAGTTTGACCCAGACCGGTGGGAACTACATGACCGATGGGTGGGGGATTTCTGTTTCTACGGATCTCGTTTTGGATGAGAACAGTTCGTTAACCCAGGCCCAGATCAACACTATCATGGCGAATTACCTGGGGATCACCACCTATCATATCACAGCCGATCCCCTGGGCGATTATATTAAACACGTCGACTGCTGGGGTAAATACCTGGGTGTGGATAAAATCCTAATCGCCCGTGTTCCTACATCCAATTCCCAATACAGCGATTATGAGTCTGTGGCCACCTATTTTACCAACCAGACTTCCAGTTATGGGAATAAGTACCGGGTATCCCGTGTATATGAATCCAACGGTGAACCCTATACCAATTCCGTCATCCTGAATAAAAAAGTCCTGGTACCCATCTCCAGTACTTCCAACGATTCTGCCGCTATATCCACTTATCAAACCGCTATGCCGGGATATGAAGTCCTGGGATTTACAGGCAGTTGGCAGTCGACAGACGCGCTGCATTGCCGGGCCATCGGTATCGCCGATAGGGGATTGTTGTATATTAAACATTTGCCGTTAATGGGTGAGAAACCGGTTCAAAGCACCTATACGATTTCCGCGGATATTATCGCTTACAGCGGGCAAGCTATATTAAGCGACCAGGTGAAAGTATACTACAAGGTAAACAGTGGGTCGTATACGTCCGTCACCATGACCAAAGGCAGCGGTAATACTTATCAAGCATCGATTCCCGGTCAAACCCAGGGAAGCACGATTTCCTATTATATTCATGCGGCCGATGCTTCCGGTAGGGTAATGGATCATCCCTACATCGGTTCGCCGGATCCCCATGTGTTCACAGTCGGTGCAGCTTCCTCCGCCCCGGTGGCTCAATTCGCTTCCAATAAAACAACCGTTGCTATCGGCGGCACCGTACAATTTACAGACCAATCCACCGGCAGCCCCACTTCCTGGTCCTGGACTTTCGATGGCGGCACGCCCAACACCAGCACAGCCCAAAACCCACTCATCACCTATAACACGGTTGGAACTTATACAGTGTCGTTAACCGCCACCAACGCCAGCGGCAGCGATTCCGAAACCAAAACCGCGTATATCACCGTTACATCGGTTACTTATTGCGCTTCCAAATCCAATAACTACTCATCCGAGTATATCAAATCCGTCAAATTCGGCAGCGTGACCAAGACTTCCACCGGTTCTTACTATTCCGATTTCACGTCTACAGTATTCAATATGACCCGCGGTGCTTCCGTTTCCTTCACATTAACTCCCGGGTTTGCAAGTACTTCTTATACCGAATACTGGAAAGTATGGATCGATTATAACAAAGACAGCGATTTCGCCGATACCGGCGAACAAATTTACGCCGGCTCCGGTAAAACAGCCAAGACTTCAAGTTTTAAAGTTTCATCCAGTGCTTCCACCGGCGCTACCCGCATGCGCGTATCCATGAAATACGGTGCTACACCCACCTATTGCGAAACCTTCTCTTACGGTGAAGTCGAAGATTACTCTGCGAATATTCAATAGCCAGTAAAAACCATAATACAAACGAACAGGATCAAGTCCTGCAGCAGGTCGTTTTAGTTCGGCCGGCAGGATTTGACCCTGCTCCACTTCTAAGAAACTCACCCAGAAATCCTTTACTGACAAGAGTTTCTCGTCTCTAAAAACGAGCGGAGCCATGCGACGTTCGTAACGCCGCTTCTAAGAAACTACTTGATAATTGTTAATTGTTAATTCCTTTTTGTGGACGGTGGACCATGTGGACCATGTGGACGCTTTTTAATTGATAATTGTTAATTCTATTGCGGCTTTTCAGCCAAAATTCATTTCAAGAGTCCCGGTTCGATTCCAATTTCCCGGGCGAATATTTTGTCCATAAAGCCCATATTAATTTGCATAATGGCCAATGGCAAGCATAGGCTAGCATAGTCAAGAATTGGGCCCCACTTCTCTTCTTTATTTTGACTACCTGGCCCGGGTGGGATAAAACGATTTCAAAAACTCTTTTAAGAAAAGCGCCCCCACGACTTCCGATTTACCCGCACCCCGCAGCCGGAAAGCAAAAGCATATTTAGGCTTTTCGGCAGGGAAAAAACCGGTAATCAACGCATCCAACCCATCTTTTTTCTCCCCGGCAGTGCCGGTTTTAAGCGCTACTTTCACAAAATCGAGATTCACCCGGTCACCTGTACCTTCCGGCATTTCTACCGCCCGTTTCAACCCGTCTCTTATCCGGATATAGACCGTATCGCCGGGGGAAACCGGGATTAACCGGGATTCATGACTGTAGAAAGCAATATTTAAAAGATTTTTTTTACTTTTGATTAAATGAGGATGATAAAGAGAGCCGTTCTGCGAAATGATCAATGAAATCAACGCCGAGTGAAATGTCGTGATAGTCAGTTCTTTCATACCGACAGAGAAATTGGCTAACCGCAGAGTCGTTGAAATATCGCGGGAGTAGGTCCCGGTTTTGAATTCGAGGAACATATCCTTCATCCCTTCCGAATTAAAGTAAAATCGGTCAAAAGTACTCTTTAAATTCTTGTAACCGATATCGATTCCCATACGGGCAAAAGCGATATTGCACGACACAGCCAGTGCATCCTCGCAATTTTCGACCCGGTTATGGACAATCCAATCGTAAAAAAGTTGACCCGAAATCACCATATTCCCCTGGCATACCATCGGGAATATCTCTTTCTTTGCGGATTTCAAATAAGCAAACATAGTCAGGATTTTTACGATAGAACCGGGTTCGTAGCGTTCATAAAAAACAGTGTTGGTGGGTGCGCTGGAGTAAGCGGCAATAATGCTGCTGTCGGAAACATTAAACAGCAAAAATGTCCCGGCCAACTTTTGTGACTGGAAAAGATAATGGATGAGTTTTTGAACGGCAATATCCAGGGTCAGGCTGTAAGAGACGAAGCCGTTTTGAAATTCGGTGTTAAACCCGTCGCAAGAAAAACCCGGGAGCAGGGGAACCGTTTTTTTGCCGGCCAGGTCGTAATAAGCCAGGGGTATGCCATTTACATCGGAAATATAATCCAATTTGCCGGATTTGAGTTTTTCATTCATGCGGGAGACCCACCCCAGGGCTTTTTTATTGGATTTGCGGGAGAGAGGGGAGAGTTGTATTACCGACGATTTCGATTCGTTAGCCTGCAATAACCCGGTTTTAGCCATGGCCCGGTAGTACAGCAGTTCTTCTTTTTCTTTCGGTCGGTCTATCGCTCTTTGAAGATACGTCGTGTAGGAATCCAACCGTCGGTAATGGGCATGATCGGAAAAAAAAGACAGGAATTTTGGATAATCCAGGGAGGTTGATCCGTCCAACGAGTCAAAAAGATCCCGGGCCGATGTAAAGTCGTCTTTAAAGAGATATAGAAGTGCTTTTAATTCGGTTTTGGAGTGAGGGTGAAAAAAAGACGATTCGATTTGGGAGAAACGAATCGATGCTTCTTCAACCTGCGCAGGTATTCCCGACACCAGGAGACCCTGGATTTTATCGATTTTAAAACCTTCGATAATATAATCGGCCAAAAAGTAGAGCAGGATCACACCGGCAAGAAAAGCCAGCAATCGAAGACGTTTTAACCGTTTTGCCCGCCGGATTTTTTGAAAGGAAAAAGTTGTTCCTTTGTAATCGAGAACCATGAAACGTTATTAATCTCCTTTAAAGAATTTTCTTTCTATCATTTCAGCCCACCAATGAAGGATAAATAAGTGCAGTTCCTGGATTGCGGGTGTATCGGTGGAAGGAACGGAGATGACGGAATCGATATGGAGGGCTTCGATGGGTTCCGTGTACATACCGCACATGGCAATGGTTTTCAGGTTCATCTGTTTTGCGCACGTTAGGGCTTCCAGGATATTGGGGGATTTCCCGCCGGTGGTTAAGCCCAGTGCGATATCGCCGGCTTTTCCCAATGCCTCCACTTGTCGTGAAAATACCCAGCGATAACCCGAATCATTTGAAATAGAGGTTATATTGGCAATATCCGTATTCAAGGCTAACGCCGGCAGCGCAGGGCGGCTGCGATAAAACCGGTTCACCAACTCCGCTGCAAAATGTGATGCCTGGGTCGCCGACCCTCCATTGCCGAAAACCAGGATTTTATTCTTCAATCCCACAGCTTCGACTAATAACTCTAAACCGTCTATCAAATACCGATGCCCTGTCTGTTCCTTAAAATACCGGAACAACCTGAATCGCTCGTCGATTTTTTCCTGGAATTTATCGTCTTTCATTATCGTTTGTCCTGGAATTTTCCTTTTAAAAAAGGAAATAAAAAAATCCTGATCTTTATTATTAAATTTTTTTTGAGATTTTGTCAAGAAAACTTGACATTTTCTCTTAACTTTGATAAAAAGTAGGGAATAGCAAGAAAAAGCCATTCGAGAAAAAATACATTGGCAAAAAATTCTAGTAATAAGGAGATACATTTATGTCTTACCTTAACGAGCTTGTTGAGAAAGTAAAAGCTAAAAATCCAGCAGAGCCTGAATTTCATCAGGCAGTAGTTGAAGTAATGGAGTCTCTCGAACCCACCGTCGAGAAACACCCGGAATTTGTAAAAGCCGGGATTTATGAAAGAATCGTTGAACCCGACAGGGCGATTTTATTCCGTGTTCCCTGGGTTGATGATAAGGGCAATGTCCAGGTCCAAAAGGGTTTCAGAGTTCAATTTAATAATGCCATCGGTCCCTACAAGGGCGGTCTTCGATTCCACCCTTCCGTAAACCTCGGGATTATTAAGTTCCTCGGTTTTGAGCAGATTTTCAAGAATTCTTTGACCACGCTTCCCATGGGCGGCGGTAAGGGCGGTTCCGATTTTGATCCCAAAGGCAAATCCGATGGCGAAGTCATGAGATTCTGCCAGGCCTTCATGAGAGAGTTATTCCGCCATGTGGGCGCAGATATCGACGTACCCGCCGGCGACATTGGCGTTGGCGGACGTGAAATCGGTTACCTCTTCGGCTATTACAAAAAAATCCGGAATGAGCACACCGGCGTATTGACCGGTAAAGGCATCGAATGGGGCGGCAGTTTAATCCGACCCGAAGCTACCGGTTATGGCGCGGTTTACTTTGCGGCTGAGATGTTAGGCACTGTGGGAGATACTCTCCAGGGCAAAACCGCATTGGTCTCCGGTTCCGGTAACGTGGCCCAGTATGCTGCCGAGAAGCTGTTGGACCTCGGTGCAAAACCCCTCACCTTCTCGGATTCCGCCGGCTACATCTATGACGAAGAAGGCGTCGACCGTGAAAAACTTCAATTTGTAAAAGACTTAAAAAATGTCCGCCGCGGCCGCATCCAGGAATACGTCCAGAAATTCCCCAAAGCCGTTTACATTCCTGTGGATCCCAAACTGGATTACAATCCACTGTGGAACCATAAAGCCAACGCCGCATTCCCCAGCGCAACCCAGAACGAAATCAACGCCAAAGATGCCCAAAACCTGGTGAAAAACGGCGTTAAAGTCGTATCCGAAGGCGCCAACATGCCTACCACACCCGACGGCGTCAACATCTTCCTCGAAAATAAGATCCTCTATGGCCCTGGAAAAGCAGCCAATGCAGGCGGCGTCTCCGTTTCCGGCCTCGAAATGAGCCAGAACAGCTTGAGACTCTCCTGGACCCGGGAAGAAGTCGACCAAAGACTGCACGGCATTATGAAAGCCATTCATAAAGCCGCTTACGAAACCTCTATCGCCTACGGCGAGAAAGGTAACTACGTAATAGGCGCGAACATCGCCGGCTTCACCAAAGTTGCCAAAGCTATGCTCGCCTACGGTATTGTGTAATCGATCCGGATTATCCATACCTTTATAAAAAAAGGGGAGCTTTAAAACTCCCCTTTTTTTATATCTACCAAATCTCCCGGATGATAACTATACATCGAATTCAAAAAAAATATCCCCTTCTATTGAATTTTCTCTAAAATGAGACTATTATTATTAACAAATGAAAGGAGGTAACAATGAAAGAAGAAAATATTTTTGAAAAATACCTGGAAAAGGAAAAACCGGCATTTTACAAAAACCCAAAAACCATGATAATTCTCATTACTTTATTTATCGGGATTCTCATGATCGCTTATTTTATTAAATTCATGGTCATCGACGGCATCTCTTCAAAGGATATCCGGGAATCTATCCGGGTTGCATGGGTAGAATCCCGTTGGGTCGATAAAGAAGTAACACCCCAGGAAATCAAGATTGTCCCTGCTGTAAATTTGAAAATCGAAAACGTCGGGAAACGCGAATTCCAGTACATCGATGTCGAAGTGGTTTTTGAATTTACCGATACCGGCGAGGTTTTCGACGACGGGCTCGCCCGGATATACAACGACAAACCACTAAAACCGGGGGAAATCAGCAGCCCCATTTTCATCAAGGCGTCCTTCGGCTATTCTGCTACCTCCAGGTCCGCATTCATTACGAATAAAGACAAATGGAAAAAAATGCAAGCCAAAGTTTTCGTCAGATCCAAAGGTTCCACGCTCACTCGAATCGGAAACGTAATCCCTATCGAACAAATTATCGAGGGCGTCGATCAAAAATTACCCGAAACCGAAGAAAAACCCAACCATTACTCCGATCCCAAGATGCAAGAATTAATGGAATCCCTCCAAATCGTCGAGCAAGACTCGTTGTGGATCGATAAAATCTATACCAAAAGGGAAGTCATTATCGTCCCATCCATTACCATCGATGTGAAAAACATCGGCAAAAAACCCATCAAAGATGCTTATTTTAAAGGCGTTTTTAAATATTCGGAAACCGGGGAAATTCTCAGCGAAGGAGTCACCCCTGCCTTCAGCGATCCGCTCCCCCCAGGCGAAACCGGCGATTCCATCCGCGTTGCCGGGGACTTCGGCTATTCCGCATCTACCAAAGAAGCCTTTTTTAATAATATCCGCGACTGGAAACCCCTAAAAGTCGAATTGTTCGTTAAAACCAAAGATGTCGATTATGTACTCCTGGGAATATTCCCCATTAACAAAAAAATCCAGGGAGTGAAGGTTGTTTACCATTAAAACTACTTTTAATAAAAGGATTGACATCCAATGAATCAATGGTTGAATCCCATAAAAGGAAAGGTGCTATTAATCGACGATGAAGCTGTCGTCAGGGAGATCGGCTGCGAAATGCTGGAAGCACTGGGCATCCGATGCATCCCCGCCTCCAACGGCGAAGAGGGCATCGAAATCTACCGCCAAAACAAGGATGCCGTCGAACTGGTCATACTGGATATCGAAATGCCCGGTATTTCCGGCGATAAAGTATACAATATATTGAAAGAAATCGAACCGAACTTAAAAATATTGCTCATCAGCGGGTACGCTAAAGGATACCTCGAAGCCACTTTCTTTAAAAAAAAATTGGACCCCTCTATTTTCATGCCAAAACCCTTTCAATTGGAACAACTCTCGTTAAAACTAAAGTCACTTATCCCTGCTTAAACTTTAAAAATTGAAATATATATACCAAGACCGGGATTATTTTTAACCGGCTGCTTATAGGTTTTGACGAAATACATGCCTAAAAGTGGTGGTGAGTGCACAATAAGGAGGTTGTATGACACCATTAGACCAAACACCCCAGTGGGAAAAGTTAAAGAACCATTATATGACTATAAAAGACGCGCATCTGCGCGATTTATTTCAAGCTAATACCCAACGGGCGAAAGAGATGTCTTTGACAGTCGGAGGTCTCACTCTCGATTATTCCAAAAACCGCGTAACCGACGAAACCATCCGGCTGCTGCTGGAACTGGCCGAAGCCCGAAACCTTAAAGAAGAAATCGATAGTATGTTTCGAGGCGATAAAATAAATCGCACCGAAGGCCGCGCCGCCCTCCACATCGCCCTCCGAAACACCGGCCAAAAACCCATTTATGTCGATGGCAAAAACGTCATGCCGGACGTAACGTCCGTCCTGGAAAAAATGAGAATTACGTCGGATAAAATCAGGAATAAAAATTGGAAAGGATTTTCAGGAAAACCCGTCACCCACATCGTAAACATCGGCATCGGCGGATCCGATCTCGGCCCCTTCATGGTCACCGAGGCCCTTAAATTCTATTCCAAAAGAGATATCCATATCCACTTTGTCTCCAACATCGACGGCACCGATATGACCGAAACCCTTCGAAACCTCGATCCAGGAGAGACCCTTTTTATTGTCGCTTCCAAAACCTTCACCACCAAAGAAACCATAACCAATGCCGAAACCGCGAAAAAATGGATTTTGAATCATTTTAATAACCTAGAAGCGGTCCGGCTTCATTTCCTGGCTATTTCCACTGAAATAAAACCTGTTACCGCTTTTGGGATCGACAGCGCCAATATGTTCGAGTTCTGGGATTGGGTCGGGGGCCGTTATTCCCTCACCTCTGCCATCGGCCTCTCCATCATGATCGCCGTCGGGTATGAAAATTTCCGGGAATTATTGAACGGGTTCCACGACATGGATAACCATTTCCACGATACCCCTTTCCATCGAAACATCCCCGTCATTATGGCACTCCTGGGCATCTGGTACCGGAATTTCTTCAATGCTCAAACCCATGCCATTTTGCCTTATGACCGCTATTTACACCGCTTCCCCGCCTATTTCCAGCAGGGCGATATGGAATCCAACGGGAAATCCGTCTGCCGAAGCGGAAATCCTGTCAAATATGAAACCGGTCCCATTATCTGGGGCGAACCCGGGACTAACGGACAACACGCTTTTTTCCAGTTGATCCACCAGGGAACGACTCTCATCCCATGCGATTTTATCGGTTTTTGCCGGAGTTTAAATCCCACCGGAGATCACCACGATCAGTTGATGGCCAATTTCTTCGCCCAGACCAAAGCCCTGGCTTTTGGAAAAACACCCCAGGAACTGAGAGCCGAAGGCGTCCCGGGGAATTTGATCCCCTACAAAACTTTCGAAGGGAACCATCCTACCAATACCATCCTCATCAAACAATTGACCCCGTATACCCTGGGACAGTTGATCGCTGCGTATGAACATAAGATATTTACCCAGGGCATTATATGGAATATCTATTCCTTCGATCAAATGGGAGTCGAGCTGGGAAAAGTATTGGCCACTCAAATCCTGGACGAGCTGCACGACCCCGCATTACCGATTAACCACGACAGCTCCACGAATCATTTGATTACTTTGTATCGCGACTGCCCTCAGCCATGAACTCTTTTTTCATATCCGGGGCAACAGGATGATCCCCGTAAAACACCGGGTGAATAGACTATTTCTATGAAAATCGAATTCGTAGTTTTTATCGTATTATCCGCTTTTCTTCATGCTTTTTACAACTTCCTGATGCGCCGTTCCGGTGGGAGCCGGGTCTTTGTTGCAGGAATATTTATAGTCGGGGCAATAGTCGGCGCGGCAACCGCTTTGGGTACCGGTGCATTGGATGGAATTCCCTGGAAATACGTTCCTTTTGTTTACAGCGCAGCGTTCTTTTATACCCTGTACCAGGTCTTTGTCTCCAGGGCATACGAAAATGGAGATATATCCAAATATTATCCCCTCACCGTGTTAAGCCCCGCATTGATCCCGCTCTGGGCTTTTTTATTTCTCGGCGAGCATATTTCTTTTCTAACCTTATGCGGGATTTTTATTTCTATTTTCGGCGCTCTTATCGTGGAGTTCAGCCGCGTTTCTTTTTCCGATTTCAAGAAGATGTTTAAATTAGATAAAAGTAATAGAAGTGTCCGTTATGCGTTTGCCGCTTCGTTTGTGTACTCGATCGGTGCTGTCCTGGATAAATCCGGGATAGTTTATTTCAAACTCGCTGCCTATATGGCGATTTTGTTGATTTCCATGGTTTTGAACCTGGTATTTTATTTCACTTTTATAAAGAAAGAGCCGATGGTTCCCTATTTCATGAAGTACTGGAAGGCTGTGGTGCTGGGAGGCATCGTGGTTTTTTTCTCTTTTTTGACTTTCCGTGTCGCACTTAAGCTTGTCCCCGTGCATATTGCGGTTCCGATCCGGCAGGTGGCTATCGTGTTTGCTATTTTATTCGGGGTGATTTTTTTAAAAGAAAAATTGCGGCCCAGTAATTGGATCGGTTCATTGTTGATTATAATCGGGGTTGTATTGGTCAGTATCAGTAAGTAACAAAACAAGCATTTTTACTTTCGTAAAATGATAAAGACCGTATAAACCACGTAAGCGATCAAAAGAACCGAAGCCTCCCACCGGGTGAGTTTATGTTTTTCGCCGATCAGCAGGACAGCCACCAGTAATACCGTGCCGGCCATGAGAACGTAAACATCGAAGTTAAATGTCGTGGGATAAGTGATGGGCGAAATCACGCTGCTCAAACCGAGGATGAAAAAGATATTAAAGATATTTGAACCCACAATATTTCCAATCGCGATATCGGCTTTTTTCTTATATGCTGCCGCAGCGGAGGTGGCCAATTCCGGGATGGATGTTCCCCCGGCAACGATGGTTAACGCGATTAATTTATCGCTCACATGCAGCGCTTTGGCAATAATCACGGCCTGATCCACTACCAGCTTCCCGCCGATAAATAACCCCGCAAATCCCATCACGATAAAAATCCATGTTTTCGACAGGGATAATACCTTCACTTCGTCTTCGATGGCGCTTTTATTCCGGGTCAACTTAAAAGCGTAATAAAGAAAATAACCGAAAAACGCCAGGAAGATTAATCCATCCAACCGGGATAAATTATTGGCAGGGGATTCGAAAAATACCCCGTCGTTGGCCAGGAAAAACAACACCACTACTGCAATGAAGGAAAATGGCACTTCTTTCAGGATAGAATTTTTTTGAACTTTTAACGGACGTATCAGCCCGGATATCCCCAATATAAGCAGGAGATTAAAAATATTGCTCCCGATAACGTTTCCCAACGCCACTTCGTTGTTTTTTTGAATACTGGCGAACAGGTTGACCGCCAATTCCGGGGCAGAGGTCCCGAAAGCAACGATGGTCAGGCCGATGACAATCTCCGGGATGGAAAGCCGTTTTGCTAACGAAGATGCGCCTTCAACCAGGAAGTCCGCACCTTTCCACACCAGGAGCAAACCGAATATTAGTAATAGAATCGATATGAGCATGGTTTGATTTTAAAATATTTTTTCCTTATTTTCAAGTGTTTCGGTGCAATTTCGAATTACTCGCTTATCTTTCCTTTGAAAAATCGGCCATTCTCTTCCACCGGAAACGGTTGTGTCAAGTTTTTTGTGTAAATCATTTTTTTTATTTTTCCACATATATAAGAGTAAAAAAACAATCGGGGTGAATTTAGGAAAAAGCAAAATTATCGATTGAAATCCTATTTCGATTTTATTATAATGTATACGAATTAGGAGGCCGAATGTCGACGATAGTTGCAATAGAGGGAATAGACGGCGTAGGAAAAGGCACACAAACAAAAATGCTCTACGACCGGTTGGTTCAATCCGGTAAACGGGTTCTTTTATTATCTTTCCCCGTTTACACCGGTTTTTTCGGGGCCATGGTCGGCCAGTATTTAAACGGGTATTTCGGTACCCTCGATAACGTTCACCCCAAGCAGGCGGCTCTCCTTTACGCCATGGACCGGTGGGAAACCTTTAAAAAAATCGATACGTCCCTTTACGATGTGATCGTAATCGACCGGTATGTCCCGTCCAATATGGCTCACCAGGGTGGAAGAGCACGAGAAGAAGAGAAAAAAAGTATGATCGATTGGATTACCGACCTGGAATACAAGATTTTGGGGCTCCCGGTCCCGGACCTTGTTATTCTCCTGGATACCGAAATTTCTTTGGCCGCTGAACAGATATTAAAAAAGAAACCCCGGCTTTATACAGATAAGAATAAAGATTTGCATGAGCAGGACGACAACTATCTCTGTCAAGTCCGGGATATGTTTTTGGAATTATCGAATCTCATCCCGTATTTCAAGCGGATTCAATGCAATGAGGGTAATATCATGCGCACAGTGGACGATATCCATTCCGAAATCTGGTCTATGGTTTCGACCAACTTGAAATGAGACGTGCGATTGAATGCCGCCTGCCGAGTTGGAAGTGAGAAGAGTGAAGAACTAAAAATCATTACGACCGGTTGATGAGATCATACCTCTCGACTTGCATCGACCATTCCGATGTCATTTCCCTGAATTCATACCCCCTGGATAATCGATCGTCCAGGACTTCCAAACTGGAAGTAATGAAAATGATAATGGCACCTTCGGCAGCCAGGGCTTCCATGAGCCCCTTTAACCGGATTACAGCTTCAATGGGCATATTCTTCGCGATATCATGGAATAAAAACAGGTTAAATTCCCGGATATGGGTTGCGAATAGCAAAACTTCAAACTTTTCCATTCGGTCCAATTGGTTGAACCGTTTTCTTTTAATATCATCATACTCGACTTGTTTAAGCAAAATTTTCTTGTTTTCCCTGGTATCCTTCATGGCGGCAGCCATCAACTCGATTAAATTCCCCGCTCGAATATCATCCGGGAAATGCTCCGGGTTGCATAAATAAAGAAACCGGGATTCAACGGGGTTTTCGGTGATATCTTTCTCGTCGATAAATAACTTGTTAATGCCGGTAAAATAGCTTCTCGAGTATTTGGTTTTGCACCCGGAAAAAGCGCCGTAAAGGTAGTCGGGAAACCTGACCTCCCCGATTTTTAATACCCGGTATTCCCCCGGTTTGAGTTTCAATTCCTTTTCGAAAGTGGATTTGGAATTGGAAGACAACAAATGGAAATGAGCGGGAGAGAGGAGTGTTTTTTTATACCTGGTGTAGGAGAACCAACAGAAGAGGGAAAAATAGAATAGCTGGAGAGCAATGCCGGATAGGGTATTCCCCGGTAACTTGCTTTTTGATTTGAAAATGAGAGCGTCGCCCGTTTTGAAAGAGACGACCTTGGTTTCGTTCGAATAATACCGTTTGTATTTGTAGTACATGACGAAGCCGTGTTTTACATCCCGGGTGTGATGGTAAAAATCGATGATGCTGTCATCGCCTTTGCCGCTGATGCTGTCCACTGTCGAAGAAAAAAAGGTCATGGGAGAAAACAAGGAGATAGTATGGTGGAAATTCGATTGAGCTTTGATTCGGTCTTCCAGGTATTGATCGATGGCCTGCATTTTTTTGTATTCATTACCGATGAATTCTTCAATGATCGATTGAGTACTGGGCAGCTTTTCCGTTTTATTATTTACTCGTCCGATCTCTTTAATGGATCTCTCTTCGAACCCGATCATATGCCGCCATTTTTGGTCATCCAGTTGGAAATTGGAATCGATTTCATGGGCCTTCGATATGGAGATTTTGTTGACGGCAATGGGAAAAATGATCACCAGTAGTAACCAGGAAGTGATAATCAGGATGGTGGCCGCCGACGATGTCCGGATCGTCCCGATTATAGTACCGATCGCAAAAGTCACGAGAACTACCGACATCCAAACGAGAAAAAAGTATAAAAAATTAAGATAATCCGGGGTTTGAAGGGTGATGCCTTCAACATTAACCAGGATCAGTCCCAGCACGGCCACAAGACCAAAAAACAAGCCCAGTAAAATAAATCGGGTAATAATAACGAAAGCAAAGAGCCGTTTCATGGGACAGAAACTCTTGAGGAATTTCAAGAACTGTTTATTTCGTAAGGCATCGAATCCGTAAAAAAGAGTAATCAGGCATCCCATAAACGAGAGCAAACTGGAAAAATCGGAAAACCCTCCTGCCTTCTCATTAAACATATTTTTTCCCTTCACCGAATTGGATATGTCGATATCGACACCGGCATTGATATACCCTGTCAAATCGGAGAAGAAACTGGAATTATAAAAAAAAATACTGATGGGAGGCGGCAAGAACTTGATGTTAAATCCCAGGAGTCCATAAAAATTGTAGTTCAGATATTTTCGTTCGGCAATGACTTCCAGTTTTTTGAATTCTTCGATCGACTTTAAGTTATATTTATACCGGCTCACTCCATTGAGGACAAAGTAGAGTGAAATAGCGGTGAATAAAAGGGCCACGACCAGGACTCTTCCATTCAAGAGTCGATTGAATTCCATTTTCAAAAACAACCAGAACATTTTCATAAGACCCTCCGCGTTGGGCTGATTCTGTTTAATTTTAACTATCCATGTTTTTACTTTGCATCGATATTGTTGAAAACTTCAGCAACGAATTGTCCGAAGAGCAAGGTCCCGGAAAACAAGTAATTGGCTCTCCAGGTTTGGGAAAGAGGTTGAATGCTCCCGGATTCATACGCAGTTATCATGCCGGATACGGCATCGATAAGTTCACTGGTATTGGCATACATTTTAGCATATATGCCTCGAACATCGCCTTTGAGCAAGTAGGTTTTCGCGTCAGAGAAGATTTGACTATTCAGGTTTTTGAGATTTGAATTGTAAAAACCGTCATAATCGAAACTTTTCAGGCGATAGATGACTATCAAATTGTAGGGGGTTTGGGCGGCGATTGTCTTTAACTTGAAATAGGTATCGTTAGCGGCCTTCATATTTTCTAAGGCTTTGGCCAGGTAGAAGCCTGCATCGTCGGTGTTTATATTCTCAGCAGCACCGGATTCGGTTTTTTGCATGAACATCAATAAATTGGAATATGAATCCAGGAACTGTTGGGCACCTTGAACGACATAATATTCAGTATCCGGTCTTTCAGTGTCGGCACAACAAAATGCTTTGCCTGAACCGTTTTGCAACCAGGCGGGCTGAATATTCCCACAAAAAAGAAAAATGAGCAGTGCCCCCGCACTGACCTTTACGAAATGACTCGCACTCAAGGTGATCATATTTTCCTCCTATTAAGCCCTATGGGCTGGTTTATCGTTGATTTTTTTTCTTTATCTGTCCCTGTTGTTTGAGAAGGAGGAATTTCTTTCTGCGCCGCGGATGATAAATTGGATTTTTCAATATCTTTTTTAATGAGGTCTTCATTCTTGTAAAGATATTCTTTAGCATAGGTAGCAATAGCCACAAAAACCAACTTCGAATTCTTCATATACCAGAGCATTTCAATCACATCCTCGGTGAGTTGTCCGAAAGGTTTTTCTTCCCAGAAGGCTTCAAGACCTTTTTTATTCCTTCTAAAAGGTTCCCCTTCTCCAAGGAATATATAATCCAGGTTCACATTGAAGGCAGCGAAAAGGTTATAAAGAATATCGAAACTCGGACGAGTTTTTCCATTCTCGACATCCGATAAAGTCGGGACAGAGACATTTAACTTCTGAGCGAATTCCTCTTGCAGCAAGCCTAAGCTTTTCCTGATCTGTCTTATTCTTCCGGCGATTTCATTTAAATCCAATTTATTCATTCTCCTTTATTTTAGCACATTTTCAATGTTCCTTCAACCGTTTCGGCCGGTCACATTTTTATCATGGGAAATTGGAAAGGAGGAATTCATTGTTTGATAACAGCACTTTTATTGCCGTTTACTGTTCCGCTTACGTGTAAATCGAATACATATCGATTGTTTCCTGGGGTTCTAAACCCGCACATCTCGATTTCATGCTTGGTTTTTGAATCGGTACAAAGAAAGGTATTTGAAATGTTTTGTTCTTAAATTCTGAGATTTGCGGCGAAATGAGCATGGAAACTATTTCACTCATCTTATTTAATTATAGCACAATTTTTTACTTTTGAGAAGAAAAAAATTTTGAAGTGGCCCCCTTTTTCCATGAACCTGTCGGTTACACCCCGGGATAGAAGAAAAGAAAATAAGAACAGGAAGCGCACATCCGAAGGAAAAAAAGGAGAGTTTTTGTAATATCTATTGACTTCGTTTTTTTTTTTATATATAATTCAATTTCACCTCAATATTCGAGGAGGGTATTTTGGAGAAACTCGATTTCATAGACAGTAAATTTAGATTGTGTTTGCTTGCGGCCAGACGTGCTAAACAAATCGTAAGCGGCAGCAGAAGAAGGTTTGATACCGGCAGCGATAACCCTTTAACCATCGCTTTGGAAGAAATATATCACAATAGAGTTAAGTATAGAATACTTGAACTTAGTAATGATGAAATGGATTTATACACCGGCTCCCATATCGATACGGAAGAACCGATCGATTACCTATTGGATGAATCCGTTGATGTCGAGGAAGAAAGCGAACCTGCACCGGAAGAGGAAGAAGAAGTCGAATAAGCTTTCCCTTCCTTTGTCTTCGATTATTTTATAATTATAACCGACTGAAGGACAGTGAAGCAAAAAATCATTATTCGATCGCCCAATTGGATTGGCGATTGCGCCATGACACTACCCGCTATTCGCCTGTTAAAAAACTATCTGCCGGATTCATCCATTTATGTTGCTGCGCTCCATAGTGTCTACCCGGTGTTTGAAAATATCCCGGAAATCGCCGATATAATCCCGATCCCAACTGCTTTTACTTTTAAAAACACCCTGGAGACGGCGGATATGTTGAAGAAATATCGGTTTGATTCGGGCATTCTATTTACCAATTCCTTTCATTCCGCCCTCTTGTTTCGGAAAGCCGGGATTCGAAAACTATACGGTTATTCCAGGGATTGCCGGGGATTTTTGCTTCATAAGAAAGTAAAATTTCTCCCCCCCGAGAAGCACCACACGTATTTTTATATAAACCTGGCCAATTCCTTTTTGGAAGAGAATGGCCCCGGTGGATTTACACCGGGAGAAGAACATTATTCGAAAAGGCTGGGACTTACATATGAAGACGAAGAAAGGGGGTTGCTGACCCTGGTCGAATATGGATTCGATTTAAGTGGGACCACGATTGTGGTCGCACCTTTCTCTGCATATGGAAGCGCTAAAGAGTGGGGAGCGGAACGCTTTGTGGGATTATTCGAACGTATTTTTAAAGAAAAGCCGGGATCAAAAGATATTATCAACATCGCACTGCTGGGGTCGGAAAAGGAAAAACAAAAAATAGATTCCCTCATCGATGCAGTTAAACGCCGCTTCGACCGTCCGCCTCCACTGGTAAACTTTGCCGGGGTGCTCTACCTCAGGGAAGCGATTTCGGTTATTTCACAGGGAGATCTTTTTATAGGAAACGATTCCGGCTTGATGCATATTGCCTCTAGCCTGGATATCCCTTTACTCGCTTTATTTGGACCTACTCTTCCGCACAATTCCGGGCCCACCAACGAAAACTCCAGGGTTCTTTACCACAAACAGCAATGCGCCCCATGCCGGTACCGGGAATGCCCGATCGAAAACCATCCATGTATGAGCACAATTCCAGTTAATGAAGCCTTCGACGGAGTGAAATTCTTATTATCTCTTCATACCGGGCCTTCCCCCGTAACACCATCCAATGCATAGAGCTATCTTCCTTGACCGGGACGGTACACTCATCGAAGAAAGAGGATACATATGCCGGTTAAACGATTCCGACATATTTTCTTTTTCCTTCGAAGCACTTCGCTTAATGAAACAGGCAGGTTTTAAAGTCATGGTAGTAACGAACCAATCTTCCATAGCAAGGGGAATATGCTCCAGGGATGAAGTCGAAACCCTTCACTCCGATATTCGACAAGAATGTTTAAAAAGACAAACCGCCATCGATGGCTTTTACTATTGTCCATTTCACCCGGAAGGAACCATCGAAGAGTACAGGAAAAACCACCCCTGGCGAAAACCCGGACCGGGGATGATACAACAAGCATGCCTGGATTTTGATATCGATCCGAAGTGCTCCTACATGATTGGCGACGACCTCATCGATATTGAAACGGGAAAAAACGCAGGATGCAAAACAATACTTGTTTTAACGGGAAAAGGAATGGAAATGCAAAAGAAAATCACGTCAGCCGGGATTGTACCGGGAATGATAACGGGAAATATTCTTACAGCTATCCGGGACATCCTGGACGTGGAATCGAAAAAATCCACCGGGAAGGCTTGATTCGTGGATAAAAAAAAGAAATTTCCCGTGTCGTTGAAGATAGTACTGCTTTTCTTGTTCATCACTTTTTTTTACTCGCATTCGATGGTGTTTTCCCAAAGCTATTTGGTGGACCAGTATACAGAGATTAAAGGATTACCCACATCGGTGGTTTTCGATATCACCCAGGATAGATCGGGCTATATGTGGTTTGCGACTCGTTCCGGCATCGTCCGGTATGACGGGTTCAATTGGGCTCAATTTTCGATTACCGAAGGGTTGCCCTTGTCGTCTTTCAATTATATTCGCGGGGATTCACGGGATGGAATTTGGGGATTGTCGACGGTAGGCCAGCGATGGATGTATATTGTCCGTTTCAATGGACAGAAATGGTCATCGATCCCATTCCCACGCAATCTTATAAACCGGGATTTTAAAACGACGGCGTTTGAATTGGTGGAGAAGGGAAATGAGATTATAATCGCTGTGGGGACAAGCAAACAGGGTATCATTCTCCAGGACAAAGGAAAATGGAGCACGATTACTGGGAAAAATGGGCTGGTCAATGATAGTATTAATGGATTGACCTGGCTGGATGGGAAATTATTCGCCGCCACAGACGAAGGATTATCCGTAGTGGATCTAACAGGCAGCAGCGGGAATTATCGTGTGGATAACCGCTGGAATGAAATATTGAAACAAGGGCTGGCACCGGGCTCCTCACTCTGCATTTATGCAATCAATATCGAACGAAAGGAACTCTACGGCCAGGTCAAGTTTAAGACCGATCGGTTATGGATGCATGGCCATCGATGGTTCGGATACATCGAAAACGGTATTTTCAAACCGGTGAATTTCCAGCCTGATGTGGATTTAGCTGCTTTAGGGGAAGATACCGGGATTTTCCCGGATTATAAGGGCGGGGTTTATGTCAGTTACTTTATCCGGAATTATTATTTCGATTATATCGGGGGAATAGTTCAGACAGTAGGAATTAAAAACGGTTTGACCGGGGAAGGGTCGTCGTCGATGTTCGTCGATTTTGAAAAGAACATGTGGGTCGCTTCACGAAGAGGGGTAAGCAAGATCGTGAGCCGGCGATTTACCAACTACCAGATGAAAGAAGGCTTGATGGAAGATGAAGTCACCGCAGTAGTGGAATACCGCCCGGGAAAATTCGCGTTCGGGCATAATAACTGCCTGACTTTCTTCGACGGTGAAAAATTTTATCCACGACGGTTCCCTATTTATAAAGACACCGATATATTACAGCAGCGCGTATTGGATTTGAAAGTCGATTCGAAATATAAACTATGGGTGGCATTATCCAACGCTCCTTTAATCGAAACGGATTTTCCCGGGAAAATTCGTTATTGGGGCGCGAACGAGGGCCTTACTTTCCCGGCTTATTGCTTGTGGATCGACCGGGATGACGAAATGTTAGTGGGGACAAAGCAGGGACTATTCAAACGGGTAGATGGGCGGTTCGTCATGGAAAAAATGGGGAATTTACCGCTCCCGGTGACCCGGAAAATTTTCAAATCCCCCGCCAGCGACATTTACCTGGCTACATCCAACTATGGCTTGTACGTATTTGAAAATCAAAACCAACGGTGGGTGAATTTCACCAATAAAAACGACCCGTATGCCAATGATATCTATTCTGTTTTCAAGGACAGGGCCGGACGGGTTTTAATCGGATCGCTTTCGGGATTATACATTTTAGAAAATCGACGGATAAAAAAATTTTTTGAAAACGATTTCCAGGTTAATCGACCGGTTTACTTTATCCTGGAAGATAATGACCATCGTCTCTGGTTTGGTTTGGACAACGGTGTTATCCGGTGGGATGGAAAAAAAGCCGTGAGGTATTCCACCATGGATGGACTGGCAGGCCAGGAGACCAACCGGGCCGGCGGTATGGTGGACTCCAAAGGACGCCTCTGGATCGGGACAGACCGGGGGGTCTCCATGTACAACAGCAGCATGGAATATTCGGAAGGTGTTTCACCTCCACCAAAGGTCCGGTTATTAACCCTTCAAACACCATCGGAAATCATTTCTCTTCCCGGCCAAAAAAAGATTGAACTGCCTTATAAAGATAATAATATTACCTTTTCTTTTCGCGCTGTTTCGTTCCTGGACGAAAAAAGTATCCGGTACCGGTACAAATTGGATGGATACGACAGCGAATGGAGGGAAACGGCTAACCCATTCTACCCCCAGGTCGATTACCGGAATGTCCGACCGGGGAAGTACCGTTTCCTTTTAAAAGCAAAAAATGTCCGTGAAACCTGGAGCCCTGTCATCTCTTCGCCCTGGGTTATAATCGTAAAACCTTTTTACCAACGGTGGTGGTTCTATTTTCTCCTGTTGGCGGCGGTTATGATGGTTTTATTCGGTTTTCACCGGTACTTTGCAGATAAAAAATACGCCCGCCTCCTGGAAGAAGAGGTCAAAGAAAGAAACCGCGAGTTAAAAGCCACTGAAGAAAAATATTACACTCTTTTCCAGGAAACCAAAGACACCGTGTATATCAGTACAAAAGAAGGAAGATTTATCGATATAAACCCGTCGGGGGTCGAACTCTTCGGGTATTCGTCGAAAGAAGAAATCCTGGCTGCCGATATTGCCCATGACCTCTACACGGACCCCCAGGACCGGGAAAAATTCCAGGCTGAAATCGAAAAAAACGGTTATGTCAAAGATTACCTTTTACCGGTTAGACGAAAAGATGGAAAGCCGTTGATGGTTTTGTTGACCGTCAGTGCTGTCCGGGGTGAGAATGGAGAAACAATTTTATACCGCGGGATCATCCGGGATATGACGCACCAAAAAATGCTGGAACAGCAAGTCGAACGGATGCAAAAAATGGAAGCCATCGGGACATTGGCAGGTGGAGTGGCCCACGATTTAAACAATATCCTGATCGGCCTGACCAGCTACCCGGAACTGCTCTTAATGCAAATCCCTTCCGACAGCCCCCTGAGAAAACCCCTGCTGACCATCAAACGTACCGGTGAAAAAGCCGGCGCCGTAGTCCAGGATTTGTTAACGCTTTCACGGCGCGGCGTGTCGGTAAACGAGGTTGTCAATTTAAACGATATTGTCAGGGATTATTTTGCCAGCCCCGAATGGGATAAACTCAAATCATACCACCCGCAAGTCCGGTTGATTATTCATACGACATCTAATTTGTCCAATGTTATGGGATCCCCGATACACCTTCTTAAAACCCTCATGAACATGGTATCCAACGCGGCGGAAGCCATGCCGGACGGGGGAGTGATAAAAGTCGAAACTCAAAACCTGGCGGTAAAGCAAGTGATAAAAGGTTTCGATTCTATTCCCGGAGGTACTTACGTGGTTTTAAAAGTATCGGATACAGGTGTGGGCATAACGCCCGAAGATATCCCTAAAATTTTTGAGCCTTTTTATACGAAGAAAAAAATGGGGCGAAGCGGGACTGGCCTGGGAATGCCCGTGATTTGGGCTACTGTGAAAGATCACAACGGTTTCATCGATGTTCGAAGCGAAGTGGGGCATGGAACCGCTTTTGAACTTTATTTCCCCACCACGTCCAACCGGGCCGTCAAAAAAGATGAGGTTGTTTCCATCGATCGGTACAGGGGAAATGAGCGGGTTTTAATTATCGATGATGTCCCGGAGCAGCGGGAAGTGGCTTCCAGGATTTTGGCCAGCCTGGGTTACTTTGTAACTGCAGTATCCAGTGGGGAGGAGGCCGTCGCTTACATGCAAACCGACACCGTCGACCTGTTGGTCATCGATATGATCCTGGAAAATGGGATCAGCAGCCTCGAAGCTTACAGGCGAATCCTTGAATCCAACCCCCGGCAGCGGGCAATCCTGGTCAGCGGGTTCTCCGAAACGGCTGAAGTGAAAGAAATGCAGCGGTTGGGCGCGGGTATTTATTTAAAAAAACCCTATTCTATTGAACAATTGGGGCGTGCTGTCCGCCACGAGTTGGATCAAGGTTAAATTGAAATGATAATATGGATTTATTTTCGAGGAAAATCACATGGAATTTAGTTCTTTGATCTTTTTGTTTTTCTTTTTACCCTTTTTTTTACTGGTGCTTTTCGTCCTGGGCAAGAAAGCCCGGAACTCCTTCCTCCTGGTTGCCAGCGTTATATTTTATATATGGGGTGAAGGTAAGTTTGCCACGCTTCTCATCATCTCTATTATCGTTAATTACATTTTGGGTTTCCTGGTGGATATCCTGGAGGATAATAAATACAGGAAGGCCATCTTTGGCGTCGCCATTGCCTTTAACATCGGGTTGTTGGTCTATTTCAAATATACCCATTTAATCCTGGAAAGCATGAATATCCCGGCTGTTAAACCCATTCACTTACCGCTGGGGATATCGTTTTTAACTTTCCAGGCTCTTTCGTTTATCATCGATATCTACCGCCGTACTGTAAAAATGGATAAAGATCCCTTTCACTTTGGGCTTTATATGTCGTTTTTTCCCAAATTGATTACCGGCCCGATCCATCCCTACCACGACCTGAGGGGGCAGGTTTTAGCGGACCGGAAGGTAACCCTGGAGGATTTTGCCACCGGTGTAAAGCGATTTACCCTGGGGCTGGGAAAAAAATTGCTGGTGGCCAATACGCTGGCGGTCCCAGCGAATGCGATTTTTTCCATACCCGCCGGGGATTTAACTGCAAGTTTGGCATGGATCGGAATCGTGTGTTATACCCTCCAGGTTTATTTCGATTTTTCAGGGTATACGGATATGGCTATCGGTGTGGGGCACATGTGCGGCTTTAAATTGGTTGAAAATTTTAATTATCCCTATGCCGCCAACTCCATAAAGGAATTCTGGCGCCGATGGCATATTTCCCTCGCTCATTGGTTCAGGGATTACCTTTTTTTGCCCATTGCCTACAGTGTTTCCCGGAAAATCGTGAAACCGCGTTTATTGGGGATTAAGGCAGAGAATTGGGCTTATTACATCGCTGCCATGATTACTTTCGTTTTTTGCGGCATCTGGCATGGTGCGAATTGGACTTTTTTCATATGGGGCGCGTATTACGGCCTCTTATTAGTGATCGAGCATGCGCATACCGGTCGGTGGATGAAACGCCATCTCCCGAAACCCCTGCAAATAATTTATTGCCAGTTTTTTGTGATGATCGGTTGGGTTTTTTTCCGGTCTATTAATCTCCCGTACGCTTTTTCATATTTAAAAGCCTTATTCGGTTTCGGGACCGGGAATGGCACGTGGTACTACCCGGCCCTTTACCTGGATAATAAGGTGATTGCTTTTTTTGTGATTGCCATGCTGGGCATTTTTCCCCTTTTCCCCCATTTAAACCTTAGGTTCCGGGAAAAATTAACGACCTGGAAAGCACAATACTCCGCATCCGCTGTCGATCTACTGGATTCCGCTTCCAATTTACTCTATACCGGGTATTTAATGTTTATACTTTTTGCCAGTACGATGATGTTGGTTAGCGGCACCTATAACCCCTTCATATATTTCAGGTTCTAAAATATTATTATTACTATTGTTCGATATTCCCGAAATCTTCCGAGGAGAGAGAATTAAACCATTGTTCTAATTTCTCTTCGTTATGCGCAAAATGAGAGATAAAATCCGAAAGTATAGCGGATCGATAAACTAATTCGGAAATATATATTCTCGTTTTAGCTTTTAATGCAATAGCAATGGCATCGGAGGGCCGGCAGTCCACCACGGAAATATCATTGTTTCGGTTCAGGTATAAATCAGCATAATACGTGTTATCCACAATATCTGTGATTACTACTTTTTCTACTTTAACTCCCAGGCTAGCCAGGATGTCTATCAGCAGGTCGTGGGTCATTGGGCGCGGCGGTGTAATATCTTCCACTTCCATGGTAATGACGTTTGCTTCATACTCCCCGATCCATATCGGGATTATTTTATTATCATTCAACGGTTTGAGGATGATGACAGGTGTTTTGGATATCGGCTCCAGGACAAGGCCAACTAGTTTAACTTCTAATAGCTTCTCTTTCATGTCTTAATTAATAATATTAATTTTGCTTTTTGTCAATTATATTTTTTCAAATTTTGAATAATGGGGGGCCATCTCGAATGTCACGCAGCGAAGTATACTTTTTAATTCGGAGAATATACCTATCTGCGTGGCATCCGGGCCGATATCGAAATCCGTTAACTTTATCGTATTACCGAAGCCAGAGAACCGTGTCCTGGAATACATTCAGTATCCAATGGACGATAATGATGGGCCAGATGGAACGAATTTTTAAAGCAATGGCGGCAACCGCTACACCCCATACCAGGGCGCCAATATACTCCGGTGCGGGTTTCGGGATGTGCCACATGGTATAGGCCAGCATCTGGATTAAAACCGCGTAAACCCCGAAAACCAATGGACCCTTGCTCCCGGGGACCTTTTCTATTGCATCTTTATCTTCGAGGCCGTACAACCCGAACAATAAGTATCCTCTAAAAATAAATTCGATGGTGATGAAGAACAAAAAATAAACCAATTCGAACGCGATGAAGTTGCCCCAATCTCCCTTTTGAATCGTATCCCGGAAAAGGGGGTATTCGCCCTGCATCACCGGTTGAGTGGTGCCCAGGTAAAAAAGAGGCAGCGATACCACCAACAGCACCACTAAAGAGGTTAATCCCATTTTGATTTGATCTTTCGACCATCCTAAACCGTATTTCGATAATTTCTCTTTAAAGAAAAACTTAATGATGCAGCAGGGAATCACCACGATCAATATAAAACCCACCAAAAAGGAGACCAGTTGATCTCTCCACGCAACGCCAGGGAATAAGGCTTCCCTCCATTTTTTGGGGAAAATCAATTCCGCATTTCCTTTTAACCCCCAAAAGGTTAATAGTATAAAAGAACTCCATAGGATAATGGCAGTTTTGTCTTTTAGTTTTTTTACCGTACTGACAATGATGTCGAAAACTTTCAACGCATTGATATCCCCGATATCGAACAAGTGTTCTCGGGAGTGCGCCGCATGATTATTGGAACCTGGTTTTTGATCGCTCATATTTTCCTCCTCTATTCCGATTCTAATAGTTTATTAATGAGTTGATTATCCATTTTAACCCAGCCTCAGCATGCGTTTATAGAATCCGCACATGGCTGAATTGGCTATAATAACCATCAATCCCCCGACAGCACCGTTTACCGCCGCTTGCCCAAACGTATTGCTAATACCCAGGAATGAACCGTCGGTAAATTGCCATATATGGAGGAAGAAGTGATTGAGCAGTTCAGCCCCCATGACAATAACGAAACCGGCAAGGAATTGGACGACAATGCTGCAGGTCCGGATAATTTTGGCCGCCGTCCCCATGATGAATCCCCAGAACACCGGGATAACGATCCATACGAGCCATGCAGGGTTAAAAGCATAGAGTTTCCCATAGGCCCCCAGGGCTTCCAATATACCACCGAACACCGTCGAGAGGATGATGTATTTTAGCCACAACAAACCCGGCGTTTCCAGGGGCATCTTTTTTTTACTGTAATCGTCATCTTTGTAAAATCGGGTGGTAAACTTCATCCCGTCCAACAGGGAATATTTTGCTTCCCAGCCCAGGTGGTCTTTTGCTTTGGCCGGGGAGCAGATCCAATAAACCTGGCTCATATCTCGTACTTTATCCCGTGTGGGTATCGGTTCTATGCGGAAAAACAAGTAGAACAATTCCATAAATACCCCGATGATGCGGAAAATAAAGAGCGGGAAAGGAATCGAAAGTCCCCAGGGCTTCCCCATTGCTTTGGCCATCGCTTTGTTGACCTGTCCCACCGAATAACTGTCCACGTTCGATAGGAAATAGGTTTCCCCGATGGAACGGGGGCTCCGGGATGCGGCAATGAAACCTTCTACCAGGTCTTTCACATACACCATACCGGTATATCGCTTCCTGAAACCGGTTAAAGCGTGGATTCGCATCTCTACGGATTTAAATGTGGCGTAAAAGGCTTTATCTCTCTCTCCATACACGGAGCAAGGCCGCACGATTGTAATAGGCAAACGGTCCATGTAAGTTTTCGCGATGCGTTCTGCTTCCAGTTTGGCTTCTGCGTACCAGGAAACGCCCGGTGGTGGGGTGCGTTCTTCGGTAATCGGGGTTTTACTGTCCGAGGGGCCCGCCGCTGCCTGGCTGGAAACCAATAAAAACCGTTTTAGCGTTCCTCCCCCGTGTTGGACTGCCGCATTCAGCATATTTTCCGTGCCTTTTGCGATGACGTCCATAAACCGTTTACGGCTAATGGTAAACAGCTCGGCACCCAGGTGATAGATATATGCAGCGCCTTTGACCGCGTTCACCAGCGTCCCCGGTTCACGGACGTCCCCGGTTATCAATTTGATGTCTAATCCCTTCAACGCTGAAATATCCGATGTCGATCGAACCATACAAAGGATATCTTCTTCCCAATTTTGTTCTTTTTTTAATTCCAAAAGTCTCCTGACCAGGTGGGAGCCGATGAAACCATTGGCCCCGGTTACTAATATATGCGCCATGTCACTAACCTCCTGCTTAGCCGTCGGATTTATGATTGCTCTTCTACCCCGGCTAGTCGATTGTTTATATTCGATACCCTTCCATCATAAAATAAAAAAAAAATATTTTCAAGTAGGGGTGGGTTCCCTTCCGCAACCCACTTTGTTGAAATATACAATTTTTTATATTATAATACTTTCATGAAACGAAATGAAATAGAGAAAAAAGGAGCCGACCATGTTAGCCCCACTGGATAACGAAACCATCTTTAAACAAGCGTTCACGGATAAAATCGTTTTTAAATCTTTTGTTAAAGATATCGTCGGCATCGATATCGAAGTAGACAAAATCGAAACCGAAAAGAAATTCGATCCCAAAGTCGGCTATATCGATTTCTCTTACGATATTTTCGCCGAATCCACCGACCACCGAGCCATCATCGAAATCCAACGGGTGGATTATGACTATAACCTGGATCGGTTCCTTCACTATCATATGATGGCTATAGCGGAACTTCAACGCAGGGCCAAAGACTACCGCATCGAACAAAAAGTATTTACCATCGTCGTACTGACAGCGCCCTACAAAATCGACGATCAAACACATCGACCCATTAAAGATGAGGTGCTGATATCGTCGGTCGACCCGAGGAACCTGCAAGACAAAGTTGTTCCTGTATATGGTCATAAATTGATTTATCTCAACCATCATTACAAGAATGTGAATACGCCGACCAATTACCGGGATTGGCTGGATTTATTCTATGAATCCATCAACAACCCTGAAAAATACAAAGTGAACCTGGGCCACCAGGGGATCAAAAAAGCTGTAGAGTTGATCGACGTCGATAACTTGAGTCCTGAAAACCGGCATTTGATGAAAATCGCAGAGCAGCGTAAAGTCGTTCTTAAACTGGACGAAGACAAGGCCAAGAGAGAAGGCATAATAGAGGGTCGGGACCTGGGTTTGAAAGAAGGCCGGGACGAAGAGCGGATATTAATGGCAAAAAAATGTCTTAGCAAGGGGCTATCGATGGAGGTTATTTCAGATTTAACGGGCCTTTCCAAAGAAGAAATCGAAAAACTTTAAATCCACACAGTTTCAACAATATAGAATCAAGAAACGGGGGCGGTGCTTTATTTCTTATCGATTGGCCAACTCTAAAACCAACGCGTGAAGATAGCGCGCGACCTGGTGCAAATGCTCGAAATCGATCTTTTCCACATCGTCTGCAGGTGTATGCCAATCATCGCCGGTACTGGGAGTAGTTCCGACGCAAATACAAGGGATCCCCTTTTTTAGAAAGCTGTACTGGTCGATCCAGTCGATTCGATACGGTTTGGATACTGTTTGATTAATCTTCAATTCCACCTTGTCAAGATGTTTCCCTGCTGTTTTCATGATTTCTTCAATTTGGGTGCCGGATGTTGGATAGGCGTTGGCGTCGATGATCATGGGACTGTTATCCCCATTTTTTCCACCCACTTCATCCACGTTGATAAAGGTTTTTACCTGGTTTAACGGGACCGGGCAGTTTTCTACAAAATACAGGGAACCGCTTAACGTGGTTTCTTCACCGGTGAAAAAAGCAAAAATCACCGACCGTTTCGGCGGATGTTTCGCTAATTCTTCAGCAACTTTCAGCAGTGCGGCACAACCGCTGGCATCGTCATTGGCGCCATTGAATACCTGCCCGTTAAAAGTCCCCAGGTGATCCAGGTGAGCGCCCAGCGCAATATATGTATTTTTAAGTCCCGGGTCTGTGCCTCTCACCATTCCCACCACATTGTCCGAGTTAACCCGCTCCCCTGTTGCATCCAATTTAATGGTCATTTCATAATCGTTAAATTCAATACTGTTATATATACCTTCCTGTTTTATAGGATCAAAAGGTTTATCTGCAAAGAAGTAATCAATCATTGCTTTAGAGGCGGTAACCTCCGGGAACGGCATTACATACTGCCATTCAGCCCCATAGGGTGGAACCGGCCTGAGAGAAAAAAGGTGGGATAGAACTTGAAAGTGTTCCCACCTCCCTACCTGGGTGTCCCAGAGCACATTAATAATACACGATGCGCCTTTCTCCAGGATCGCCGGGTATTTATACAAGGATGGGAACCCATAAGCGTATTTTTGCCGGAGATCCTTGGGCAGGACATGTTCTCCATTCTTTTTAGGTGGGAAAAATTGCATCAAAAAGACCGGTTTTCCTTTAATATCCAGCCCGGCGAAATCGTCCCATACCCCGGGTTCATGGATACCGCAGCCGATAAAAACCGGTGTGCCGGTAATGGTCCGGCTTCCACCGGTACCGGGCGACTCGATATAATAATCCTTCAAATTGATAAAAACCTTCTCACCCTTTGGCGATTTGACTTTTATCGAATTACCGTCCCCGTATTTAAAATGCTGCATCGGGACGGCTTGAAAAAAAGAGTCCCTTCCCTTTTCATCTTTGAAAAATCCTTCCAGTCCGTATTCTTTCAACTTTGCCCCGACATATTCGGCCGCGGCGGTGTACCCCGGTGTCCCCGGGAATCGCCCGCCCCGATCGTCATGGGCAAGGAATCTCACATGTGCTTCCAGTTCCATTTTATTCTTATTATTATCACTCTCGTTGGAACCGCTTTTGCTGGCGATTGAAGCAAAAATCACACCGGTTGTCGCCAACATCGATAATAAAATAAGATACGATAAACGGGTTTTTTTCTTTTTCATGGTCTGAATCCTCGAAGAATACAGGTTATTTCCTCAATTGTGTTAATGCATCTTGAGCATTTTTATTAGTGGGATTGAGTTTTAATGACTTCTCATAGTTTTCAATGGCAAGTGCTTTGTTACCGGCTTGCAGGTAAGCTTCGGCAAGACTGATATACCCATTCCAGGACCCGGGAAATTCTTGAACGTTGATTTTGAATACGGCGATAGCTTCGTCAAGTTTCCCGGTTTCCAATAAGTTGTTCCCGAGAATATTTAATGGCTCCGGTATTATGGGATAATCGCCGGTCGAACCGGCTTTGATTTCGTTATATTTTGTTATGGCGGCTTCGGTCCCGCCATTGTTAAAGATTACTTCTGCCAGGGCGTCGGCCAAATTCGCTTTAACATCTATTTTCAGCGAATCCAAATCCGTTTTGGCAAGCCACCTGCCTTGCACCATTATTCCTACCATTTCTTTGATATTGGCCACATTTTGCAATGGGTTTTTCGTGGTAAGAATAAAATCGGCTTGTTTGTTAATTTCTATGGTACCGATATTGTTTATACCGGTCATGGCCTTTGCGGCGATACCGGCATTGGCGGTTCCTGTTTTGATGGCTTCATAAGGAGTTAAACCGCATCCTGTTAGGATTTGCAGTTCTTGGTGGATCGAATAGCCGGGGACAACCGCCACCGTGATAGCCGGAGTATCTGTTCCCAACAACAAAAGAACACCGGCATCATGCAGTTTTTTGGTCAACTGTTTATTGACTTCTAAATACATGTCAAAGAACTTACTGCCATTATCTCCTTTAGCCAGGTCTTTATTTTTCTCCATCAATGCATTTAACATTAATCGATACCTGTTTTTCCCGGCAAGGTATTCGGGCATAAAACTTTTCATCATGTACTGTAACTCGGGCCGCTTTAGAAATTTTTCTTTTTCAAAAAGCTGCTCGTTGATCATCCAGTCCACAATCAGGGTGGTGTTGATGAATAGTCCTGCATTTTTTACTTTCGTTACGATGGCATCGATAATTTTCTCATTTTTAGATAAAAACGCTTCCTTGCCGGGGAGTGAATAGAAATCCCGGACCCAGTTGTTATAAACAATCCCAAGCAGTTGATTTCTTAACGGTTCGGATTTAGGATAGCTAACCAGGTCGAAATCCAATTCAGTTATGTGAGCGATTTCTTTCATTCCTTCTGCAATGACGCCATCGAGGCCGACCAAGAAAGGCACATGACCAATGGTGTAAATGTGCTCTTTTTTCGCAGTCTGCATGATCGCCCGGAATTCCGGTTCTGAAAGGAAACTGTACAATTTGATGAAATCATAATTTCTTTTGGTAGTAACAATGGTGTCTGCCGGTATTACGGGATCGTTAAATAATAAACCGCATGTATACAGGGTGGGTCCCAGCAGCTTTTGGCTCTTTATGTCGTCGCGCCAGGATAAAACAGGGTCATTGGGAATACTTTGATAAAGCCGAACGGTGGTCACTCCATTTTTTAAAAATAGGTTGAAAAATGTGTCGCGATCATAGCTGGATATGTAATGAGCATGCATGTCCGCCAAACCGGGCATCAAATACTTCCCGCTTCCATCGATGACGGTGGCGTCCCGGGGAATTTTTATTTTTCCTGCTGCGCCTATTCGGACAACCCGGTTGTTTTCAACGATAACCGTTTGATGGGGCACGACGGTTTCCGAAGTCATGGGCACGAGATTTACATCCTGGAATACCGTAAATCGAGGGGATTCCTCCCGGCGTGAGGCAATCGCCTCTCCCGGGACGGGTTGGGCTGATAGAGAAGGGATAAGCAGGCAAAAAGAGACAATAATAATGATAGCTCTGTACATCGTAACCTCCGTTGTCAAATTATTTTAAACGCCGGTATTGATATTATTCCCTGGTTGCCGGCCCGTTGAACCCGGACCGGGTTCCAGGTACTGCCGCCCGGGCTCTAATTATTTAATCTCGTTTTCGATCTGTGCGATAAATTTCTTCCCGTTTTCGTTTTGGGGGTTCAGTTCCAGCGATTTTTTGTAGAGGCTGAGGGCTTTTTTTTTATCGCCTTTCACATAATATGCTTCGGCGAGGCTGTCGTAAACATTCCAGGATGCCGGGTGCAGTTGGGCGTTCAGCTCGAATAACTTAACGGCGTCGTCAACCTGCTTCTGCTGTTGGAGCAAGAAATAGGCAAAACCGTTGATATCCGCTTCCACATAGAAATACTTATCCTTCGCTTTTAATATATCCTCTCCCAGTTTACCTAAACCGGCGGTGAAATTATTATCCGCGAATAATCGTTGAAGCGCATCGATTACGGAAATTTTACCGGAATAGATAGTATAGAGATGATAAATGGACATACTGTGCCCCTGGCGGGTAATGCCGGGGCTATCCACGAGATGGGGGAATTTGTTTTTCAAGGAGTAGGCTGCGACAAATTGGCTTAAATTTCCCCCGGAGTCAGCCAGGGCTTTGACATCTTCCAGGAGCGCAGCGGCATAATTAAAACGGTTTTCAAATCCTTCAAAGCTCAATTCGCCGTTCCAGTGGCCGGGAATGTAATGGGTGATTTCATTTTTGCGGTCGATCAACGATTTCCAGTTTTTCATCAGCACCGGGTAATCCGTAACCGTGCCGGAACGGACCGCGAATGTAGCGAGGCAACCGGGAGTGTCGGTCAACCATTTGTCCGCCATCATGTCCCCGGTGAACAAAACGCCTTGCTGCGGGACCAGGATGAAGATATCGCTTTGGGTGTGAGTTCCGCCGGCCTGGTACAATTCAAAAGTGGTATCGCCGCAGTCCAGGACAAGTTTATCCTTGAAAGTTTTAGTGGGAAAAACCGGTTTGGGAGATGATTTCATGAATTCCCCGGACAGGGTGTCGATGATTAAACGTTCATTGGCGGCTTTCTTTTGTTCATCGGTTAATTTCCCGGAGGCGATTTCATCGTTCAACCGTTGAATATCACCGTTATACCATTCAATGAGCCGTGGGATATCGTTGAAATTCTCTTTCATCATTTCAACGACGCTTTCATGGGCGATAATTTGGCAATCGCTATAAACGCCATTGCCTTTGGTATGATCGCCGTGACCGTGGGTATTAATGAGGTATTTGAAATCGTTTCGCCCGAATTCCTTCTCGATAACCTTCCTGAACGCCTGGTCCAGTTTAGGGATGTCGGTGGTGTCGATCACTACAATGCCTTTTTGGGTGGCGACTGCGGAAACTGCGGTCGATGAGATATAGTCCCCCGCCCAAATACGGATGACGTTATCGGTGATTTTCTTTACATGAAGGGGAAGACCTTCAACCGATCCGGCCAGGCATGGCCAAACCATAAGGGCTATTACAGCCGCTGCAAGTAGAGTTTTCTTTTTCAACATTTTATTCCTCCTTAGTTTATTTTTGTTTATACTTTATATTTGAATTTATATCATATTCAATTTTTATATAATAGTCAATGCCAGTTGGAAAAAAGAAAAAAATTCGTACGAGCGGCAGGTTCACAGAGGAATTCTTGACTGTCCCGAATGCCACTAAGTTAAGCATAGAATTCGATTGAAATGAAGTAACGGGGCTGTTTTTGTTTTGGGCAGACATTGCCTTCGCTCGATTGCCAATTCATCATTCTAAAGGCACCGACATGCCGGCCTCCCCTGTTTTCTTTTTTATTGACTTTAGAAAAATTATTTAATAGAATATGAGTTGTTATTTACAAAGGAGGTGATTGTAATGCTATCTGTTAGAGGAACCTATGATGGAAGGAGGATAAAACCCCTGGAAAAATTTAGAATGCCCCCCAATACGGACGTTATTATCACTTTCATTGATTCAGAACAAAACCATCGGTCTGTGAATCAAAAGAATCAAGAATTGCTCAAATTATGCGGGGCCTGGAAAGATAACCGGCCGGTTGAAGAAATTATCAAAGATATTTATGACAGCAGAACATCAAGCCAGAAGGAAATAAACCTATGATCTATTTATGGGATACGGATACGTGTGTCCATTTCCTTAACGGTGAGGAGAAGATTCGTAAAAAAACCCTGGATGTAGGTGCAATAAATATTTGTACAACTATAATAAACATTTTGGAATTAAAATTTGGAGCTTATAATTCGACACGGATCGGGGAGAATTTGGAGCGGATTGAAGAATTGCAGCAGAGATTGACCGTATTGAGTAATATTGACGAGAGTATTTCCACCCTTTTTGCAAAAAACAAAACTCAATTAAGAAAAAAAGGGATTACAATAAGCGATTTTGATTTACTTATTGCCAGTTTTGCAGAGGCTTATAATCTGAAGCTTGTCACGAATAACATTAAGCACTTATCGCACGTTAAAGGAGTAGAGGTTGAGAACTGGCTTGAAGAATGATTTGTTATATATCCTTTCTCAATAGCATTTTGGTTGTCTGTTTCTCCACTGTCCCTTTTTTTTATGTAGATTGAAGCGGCTGATCATTAAGGAAGCCCCCGGATGGCGCAGCGCGCCATAATAAAACCCCTCCGTGAGGAACCACACGTAGTGGGGTTTGTTCAAATCCAAAAAGTTGACTTATCACGGGCAAATGTGGTATATTTAATTCCCGGCAAACATGATTGGATTAACCCGAAAGGCTATCGCGCCGGCGTGACGAAACCAGGGAGTTGAAACCCAAACCCTGCGGCGTCTATCTGAAAGTAGAATTTGAAATGGAAAACCAACGATTACTCCTGGGGATAAAGCAACCGAACGAATCGGAGAAGCGGGTGAATAAAAAAAAACCGGCGACGGTGATATCGAAACTTCTTAACGACCTGGTCGATAAAGGCAAGACCCTTCAAAACGCCATCGAAGAGAAAGAACTCTATTTTCGAATCTCCCTCATCGGCACCTGCAACCTAAATTGCGAATTTTGCCACAACGAAGGCGCCCCTTTCAAAGGCAAATTAGAACCCGGTTTCACATTGAAAGTCATTAAAACCGCCGCTTCCCTGGGTTTCAAACGAATTCAATTCACCGGCGGAGAACCCCTTTTACACCCCCAATTGTGCGACTTTATTCGCATGGCGAAACCCTTTTTCCCTGAAGTGGGTTTAACCACCAACGGTATTTTCCTGGAAAAATACCTTCACCAAATCATAGAAGCCGGCATCTCCCGCATCCATATTTCTCTCCAATCCGAATCCCTGACCTGCGGCGGAACGCTCGACCATTGGGAAGTTCCCCCCTGGTTGGACCCTATCCTGGATTATTTGAAAAAAAAATCCATATACCTTCGCCTGAATATTCCCGTACCTCACTCCCAACTCGACCAAACCCGGATGTTTTTACAAAAAATCGCTCCAATGAAGTGCAGTATTAAACTCTTTTCCGTTCTTCCCCTCAGCTATTCCAGGGATTTTTCGTATCCCCTCGATGACCTGGTGGAAATCGCACGAGCCGAGAATTTACGCCGCCAAAAGAATGGCGACAGCGGCAGCATTTTGGTCCGAGAATACCGGGAACCTTCCGGGTTTCGATGTCAAACATGCCCAGGCAAGCCCATTTGCCAGGAACAATCCCGCTCGCTGAGACTGGGACCCGACCGCATCCTCAGACCATGCCTTGCCACACGCGAATGGGATATAAAATCGAATCGAAAGAATATCACGAAGTCTTTAACGGAAGCCACTCTTTTGGCACTGGATTATTAAACGTAAAATATAACGTCTTTAAATTTAAAAATATAGGTTGAAAAATGACGGATAAATTGAATTATTTAACCAGGACCCCCTGGGAAACCCCGGCCGCTGTCCCTGGAAAAAAGCAATGTTATTATATTTGCATCAGCGGGAATTCCGGGGCGGGGAAAAGCACCCTTCTCAACTCCATTGCAGGAGCTTTATTCCAACGGGATAAATATACCATCGGCATCGACGAAAAGAATTTGCACCACCCTTTTTTAGCATCCCTCTTCTTTGAAGCCCATGAATACGGTTTCCAATTGCAGCTTAATTTTATGCTCCAGAGAACCCTGCTGGCCAAACGCTGGCTCGACCTCGGGTATAACGTCGTCATGGAACGCAGCCACCTGGAAGACCCCATTTTTATTAACCACTTCAAACAAATGGGATATATCGACGATAACGAATACGATGTGTATATGAATTTATGGGACGCCCTCGACCGCAAACTCCGCCATCCCGACGTGATTCTTTTTTTAAACGTTCCACCCGAAGTCTCTATAAAACGAATCGACGACGATGAAAATTCCGGTAAACGGCCTTGCGAATTCCCGGACCAACAAACCAAAGAAATTTGGATTCGCTCCTGGCACCAAAACTATGTAAACCGGTTCGCGGAAATCGCCGGGTCCAAACGTTTCAATACCCACATTATCGAACTGGACGAAAAAACCGGCGCGGAAAACGAGACCATCGTCAAAAGAGTTTTCGACCGCCTGGGATTGTGAAAATGCAGGGATTTTTAAAAACTCTCGATATTAAATATATAAAAAGTTTTCGGAGGTGTCGGAACCATTTTTCAAAAGGGTTCTGACAAATTAAATGCGAATCATGGAGCATGCCAAACCATGAATAACTTATATCAAAATCGCCAGGTACCCGGTCCGGGCGGGGAAACCTTAAAAGTATTTATCAGCTCCACCATGGAAGAACACCGGGATTTACGGGCCACCATATACAACTCCCTCAGCGCCATTTATGCGGACCCCTTCGTATATGAGAAAAGAGCCGGTGCCAGGCCTTCCAATGTGGTCGATACTTCTTTAAAAGAAGTCGAGAGCAGCGATATATTGATCGGTGTGTTCTCTGTAAAATACGGTTCAGTCACCATCAATGAGTTCCAGCATGCCCGGTCGTTAAACAAACCCTGCCTCGTCTATATCCGCGAAGGAGAACAGCGCGAACCGCAATTGGAGGAATTCCTCAACGAATATGTCTACGATAAGAAAAAAGGCGTGAGCTATGATTTCTTCTCCAACAGTGTCGAATTAGAGCAAAAAGTACTCCGCGATATTATGCGTCTCCTGGTTGAATCGTACCGCTTATCCACCCGCCAATTACCCACCCAGGGCATTCAACCCATCCTCAAATTCGCGTGGGACACCGCAGATTGGTTTCAATCATTGGGGTATGAACTCCTCGGCATGCCAGAACAAATCGACGCCAGGGCCATGGATTTTAAGATGCGGATCAAACAACAACTCGTTGGTTTCGGTCCCCGCATCCAGCATATCTTTATCCGCTGCAAGCAAGGTTTTGTCGAGATTAAAGAGGCCCGCGATTTCCACGAGGCCTTTCGTGCTTCCGGTGCTTCAAAAGCCATGATAATATCGGACGTGGGTATCAGTCCCGACGCCCGCGATTTGTTACCCAACCCGGATATTTACAGTTTACTCACCTTCGATGAGCTCCTGGACAGTACGGTCCGTTTCGATACTTACCTGGAATGGCTTGAAAATGAAATCCGCTCGCGGGGTGTGCCGGATTTATATATTTTGCTGGAGTGTCGAAAACATGTGGACGAGGTTGAGTTCATGGGTAACCGGGATATGGGTTATTGGAGCGAAGCCAAGGGGGGTATCGATAAATATGTGAATTATTGGCTCCAGGACCCGCATAAAGAACACCTGTCGATCCTGGGAGGTTTTGGAACGGGTAAAACGTGGTTCATCTACCACCTGGCCTGGCAATTGCTCCACGATTACCGGGAAGCGAGGCAAAAGGGAACCGCTGCGCCGCGGATCCCGTTGGTGATCCCGCTTCGTGATTTCGCCAAAGCGGTTACGGTGGAATCGCTGTTCTCGGAATTCTTCTTTAGGAAGCACAATATGGGTTTACCCAGTTATGAAGCGTTCAAACAACTGAATCGCATGGGGAAGCTGATTTTATTATTCGACGGGTTCGATGAAATGGCCGCACGGGTAGACCGCCAAAAGATGATCAATAATTTCTGGGAACTCGCCAGGGTTTTAGTTCCCGGTGGGAAAGCCATTTTAACCTGCCGCAACGAACATTTCCCCGAAGCGAGGGAGGGCCGTGCTTTACTCAATGCCGAACTGAGAGCCTCCGTGGCGAACCTGGATTACAAAGCCCCCCAATTCGAGGTCGTCGAATTGCAGATGTTTAATACCGGTCAAATCCGGCGTTTACTGGAAAAACGCGGCGCTTCACCGGACGTCATCGATAATATCCTCCATAAACCCGACTTGATGGACCTCGCAAAACGCCCCCTCCTGGCAGGATACATCCTCGACGCCCTCCCGGATATCAAAGCAGATACCCCCATCGACATCTCCCGCGTTTATCTCTATGCCGTTCGCCTCAAAATGAAAAACGATATCCTCCAGGAGAGAACCTTTACTTCCATGGCCGATAAACTCTACTTCCTCTGCGAAATAGCCTGGGAAATGCTGTCCAACGATCTACCGAAATTAAACTACCGGATGTTCCCGTCACGCTTGCGAAATCTATTCGGGGATATAGTCTTCGAACAAAAAGACCTGGACCATTGGCATTACGACATGATGGGGCAAACCATGCTGATCCGGGACGACGAAGGCGATTACTCTATGGCGCACCGGTCCCTCACCGAGTTTTTTGCTGCGTATAAATACACGGCAGAATTGGGAGTTATGAACCCGGAATTCTTCGAATTGGCTCTCCATCGCCCGGATATCGACGAATCGCTCCCGGCGAAACCCTACACATGGTTGGGTTATTTTAAACGAAACCGGGGAAAAAACGGCACGTTGGAACCTCAAGCCCCGGCTCAACGCTTTATTACCGAAAATCCATCTTCTCTTGAAATCTTAAAGGACATGGTGGATATCGAAAAACTGACGCCCAATGCCATTGTATTTGCTTCTTATATGGTTTCCAAAGAACCCGCAGACCTGGAAAAACTGTGCAATATGGCCTGGGAACAAACCGGTCTCCTGGCGCGAGATGTTTTATACTTGATACCCTATCTTAAAACGCAGCACGCGGATACACTGGCGGTTTTTTTGATTCAAAAAAGCTGCGGAGGACCTTTAATAAATGGAATCTGCTGGTTACTGGGAGAGTTGGGGGTTAAAACAGGGGAAGTGATATCTGCTTTGGAAAGAACCGTCACGCTTTTTGCCGAGGGAAAACATTCCAATGCCCATGCGTGGTGGGAATCGGGTTTTGCCCTGGAAAAACTAGGGAAGTTCGGCTCTCAAGATTATTCCAAAGGTCAGAAACCCATCGAGTTTTTGAGCCGAAACCTCCCGCCGGATGTGAGCCTGGAAAAATCGCTGGAAAATATTTACAATGCGATAGACGCCACTACCGCAGAAGAGGCCGCAGTGAACCAGGTGGATTTCGTGGTTATTGTGAAGAACCGGGAAAATGTGGATATCGATGAGCTGTATGCGAGGTTTAACCAGTTGGATTTTTCCACCGATTCGTTGGGGAGGCGATTGTATTATATAACCTGGTTGTGCGGTCACCTGGCCATCAAAAAAAGCATCGACAATATTATTCAAGCAACCTCTCATCGGCAGGGCTCGATTCGTAATTGCGCCAGCGAAGCGTTGGGGAAAATAAACATCTCGACGCCGGGGGTTATAAAAGCGCTTGAAAAAAGGTTATTCGACAGTTATTACCGGGCGAGGTTCCATGCAGCGGAGGCGTTGACTTTTCTCAAGTCCAAAGGATCGATTCCCGCACTTGAAAAGCAAATCCGTTTGGAAGAGGTCATCGATTTAAGAGAGGAGATGAAGAGGATTAAGACGGTTTTAGAAAAAATGCCGTAACCCCGATTCACCATCCGTTTTGTCAGAACCTTTTTGTAAAAAGGTTCCGACACCTCCCAAAACTTTATAAAAGTATATAATCAAAAGCTTTTGGAAGTCCAGAAACCTTTTCTCGAAAAGGGTTCTGGTCGTCGAAGACAAATTAGGTGGTGGATTTTGGGTAACCGTTAGCCCGGGAAAAAAATGGTGGAACAGGCTCAAACAAATGAAATGAAGCGAATCATTTCAAATTGGTCGGAAAATCGTCCAAAACCGGTTGAAATTAGACGGAAAATCGTCTAAAATTATATTATGACCTACAGCGAACTGAAACCGATTGTGAAGAACCTTATTAAAAGAAGCATGGCCAGGCAAAAACGTAAAATCGTTCCTGTTGCCCTGAATGAAATGAATATGAAGCCGGATATTAAAATTTTCCGGGGCTTCCGCGGTGTAGGTAAAACCACCGCTTTATTACAGGTAATCGGCAGCTCTACGGAGAATTGTTTTTACTTCTCCGCCGATTGGCCCCAGGTTCGACGCAAATCATTATATGATTTTACTGTCGATGTTCTTAAAGAGGGATTTAACTATATTTTCATCGATGAAATCCATACATACCCTTCCTGGGAGGTTGAGATAAAAGCGATTGTGGATCAATTCCCGGACACAAAAATTTTTGCCTCGGGGAGTGCGCCCGTTGTTTTTACCGGGGATAGGAGGGAAAAGATTTACGATCTATCTCCACTTGATTTCTCGGAGTTTCTTTATTTGAAATATAAAGAAGATATCTCTCCAATTTTAGCCGGAGACCCGGACGAATGGATGGATGAAGGCAGGAGTATTGCTTCTACGGCGTCTTTCCATCCCAGGATCGAAGGTTGGTTCAAGGAATATTACCATATCGGCGGGTTTCCTGTTTGTATCGAGTACTCGTTCGACGATACCTTGGAGGCCATTTTTTCTGCAATCAAAATTTCCCTTGAGAAAGATGCCGTCTCCTTCCTCAAGATTTCCTCTCCCAAAATACTGGCAATGGAAAAACTATTGTATTTTATCGCCACATCCCCGCCGGGTGAAATGAGCATTACATCGATGTGTAAAAACCTGGGAGTTTCAAAAGACTCTATATATGAAATTATTTCTGCACTGGAGAATATGAAAATCATTCGCCAATTGAAGCCCCACGGTGGAGGTTCCAAATTGGTACGCGGTGAATCGAAGCTCCTTTTTGCTCATCCCAACTTTCGCACGGCGATTTGTAAAAAACTGGGAATACCTGCCGATATCGGCAGTATTCGTGAAGAGTTGGCTTTGTTTGGGTTGGCGAAAAGAGGATATCATATTTTTACGTTGAAAGGATTGAAAAAATCCCCGGATTATATGATAAAAAAGGGGAACACCGAGATGGTTATCGAAATCGGGGGTGAAAGCAAAAACCGGAAACAACTGGAAGGTTTCGACAATGCGATTTTGGTCAGGGATTCGCAATTAATCCGGCTTTTACTGATCTGAACTTATTTTGCTTTTTTTCTCCCGGTTTTTTTCTCTTTGACAGGGCTCAACCCCTGCGGCTGGCCGGTTACCATTTGGGGGGACGAAGGTGCATCAAGCGGCGAGTATTCCATGATTTTTCCTCCCCGGTAAGAGAAACGGCCGACTTTCCTGGCCCACTCTTTATATGAACCCACCTCTTCCGGTAATTGAATCTTTTTATTCAAATCTTCCAATGCTTCAAATAGGTACGTCCATATCTCCATTTCAACCCGGTTAATGGTTTTGTCAAAATCATTGGCATAATTATCTTCCCCGGATTTTTGGGGTTCGAGACCCGCAATTAAATCCGTCCATTTCCTATTCGATGTGGCATTTTTGATCTTGCTAAACAGGAGTATGGCCTGGCGGGGAAAACCGGTGAGAATGGCCAACAGGACCATTACGATTTGATAATGACCGGCGGTTACAAAATTGTCCGGGGATATATCCACATCTTCCTTTAACGCGACACGACTCTTAATGATGCGATAAATGTTGAGGAAACGTTTGAGGGACCGGGGGGTATGGATCAAGTGCTCCAGTTTGTAGGCAAATTTTCTTTCATCGTCCGTGATGTCCAGGGATTTAGGCATTAGGTCTACCGGCTCCTCATCTTCCGGCTCTTCATTTTCAATCACCAGGATAGATCCTGTTTCTTCGGTAATTTGCTCATCGCTGCCGGTAGTTGGCGGTCCCGGTTCCTCTTGTTTCACCGGTGCTGCTTCATTCTCTTCTTTATCCCCGGTTTTGTCTTTATTATCGGTTTTTAAGACTGTCTCTTTCTTCTTGATTTCTGTACCATTGTCCGGTATATTCCCCGGGGTAGTCGGTTGGTTAGTGCTGTCGGGTTGATTCGCTTGTTCTCCCGGTGGAATTAAAGAAAAATAGAGATTGCTTGGTCCCATGATGCTGTCGACGAAATTTTCAAAGCCTTTTCGATCCACTCGGGGGAGGTGGTAGGGCACATGGAAAATTTTTTCCAGGTAGTTTTGAGGGGTGGATTCCCAGACCCAGGCTGCGGCTTCTTCCTCTTCCACGTTTTCGTTTCCCGATTTTTGGAGTGGGTGATAGGATTTTTCCAGGGAGCGAAGGATCCAGCGCGAATCGACACCCACAACTACCACGAAGAGGGGGAAAAAGAGGAGCAAATGCACGGCTTGCAGGACGTCCACTACCCGTTCCTCCGGGCAGCGGTCCAGGTCGTCGATGTATAGAACGATGCGATCGATGGATGGAAGGCCTTCAACCGGGGGATTTTCTTTTTGCTGCGGGTTTAATTTCTCGCTCAGCGATTCCAGGTCTTTCCGGATTACCGAAATAAGGCCCAGGTGTTTGCGGTATTCTTCGCTGGCAGCCCGTTCGCGGATGAATTCTCCCAGGGGTTTGGAATCCCGGATGTTTTGCAGTGCGATCAAATCGGCTTCCGCTTTATTTCTTCGTTCATTTGCTTCGGCCAACATTTTTATTATCGCGTTTTCTTTTTCTTGTAAATCTGCCAGCGCGATTTGAAGTTTAACCTCCTCTTCGCCCGGGGCAGGGTGGGACAGGGCCATTATTTTATCTACTTCGGCGTAACTCGATTCCAGTTTTTTTAAACCCTCTTCCGCCTTTTTTGTACCGTGCCGGATGGCTCCTGCTATACCCAGGATAAAGGTGGTGACCTGGGAGATGGCGGAAGAAAATGCGGTTAAGACCTCTTTATTTCCAAATAATAACTGGTTTAAGCCTTTTAATATAACCGGGAGCAGTGGGACGCCGATCATGAGGATGAGGAGAATCCCGAAACGAAGCCACCGGTGTGGGGCGTGAAGAAAGGCTTGTAGAAAACCGGTTGAACGATTTGTCAATTGTTGGATATAGCCCGGGATTTCCGCTAATTGTTCGGCGGATTCCATGATCTTTGAAAAGCCCATTTGTTTGGCGGAATTCTTTAAATTCTCGATGGCCTTTTTAGTATTTTTATCTTCGAGGAATTTTTCAAAAATCTCCTTGCGGCATTTATCCAGGTCTACGCTTTTATTAATGCGTTCATCCTGGATTTCCTTCAATTTTGTTTTAACCTGCTCGATTTCTTGCTCTGCACGAGATTTGGCTTGTTCCGCTTCTTCGATCATTTTCTTGGCTGTATGCAATTCCTGGAATAATTTAGCCTGCTGTTCTTTCAATTCTTTTTTCTCAAGGTATTCGGAGAGCCCTTCGAAAATGCGGTTGACCATGCTGGCCCAGAGGTTGGAGTCCATGTAGTGCCAGGCATTAAACCAGATTTGCACGATATTGGAGTGGTAATGAGTCGCGTTACCTTCTTCTTTTGCTTTTTCGGATCTCTTTGCCAGTAATTTGATCCGTTCTTCCAGCTTTTTCATAAAAAAGGTTTTACCTGAACCCCAATCGCCGAATAGTCCCAGGCATAAGGGCGGTTTGGTGCTTTCTGCGGCGATGATCGAGCTAAAGGCGTTTACATCCGCGGTGATATCCAGTTGATCTTTTCCTTCCGCCCTGTCGTCGGCCAGGTGAGCAAGCGGTTGTTTCCCGTCCCCCGGTTTGAAGGGTTCCAGGCCGTCACCTGTGCCGGTTATGACTTCGCCTGTACCGGTACCGGTAAAAGTTTCGCCATCACCTGTTCCTGTTCCTGTCCCTGTTATTGTTTCGCCATCGCCGGTGCCGGTTATTGCTTCGCCTGTTCCAGTGCCGATGAACGTTTCGCCGTCGCCGGTGGCGGTTTGAGAAATATCCTGTTGAACGGGAGGGATGCCGGATACTACCCCGCCATTCCCGGTTCCAACCCGGGAGGGAAAGAAATTAAACCCGTAAGTTCCGCCATTAACGATTCTTTGATCGATTTGCCAGGAATCATAATATTCAGCGAGACCGCGGAAAAAAATTTTACCGGATTGATCGTTGAAATTCAACTGCACGATATTGTACATATTGGGGTGCAGTTCTTTCGATCGATAAGAGCCCCCGTCGATCACCACGGCCTGGCTGGTGGGAAGTATTCGAGGAGCGGAGGGCGTTTCCGAGTGACCGTGAAGAAGAAAATGGGACCTGGAGAAAACCGGGTCAAATACTCTAAAAAAGGAATTCGATATTACTTCCTGGTAAGGATTGTGTAAAAGTACGATTTGCAGCTCTCCCCGGTTTTGTGAAATACTTCTTTCGATGGAATAGGGTTCCGGCGGTTGAATCGATGGGTACTGGCGGGTCAAGTTGATACCGGCAACCGTATTTAACCCCCAAATTGAAAGTCGATGGCCGTTTACTTTCAAGTTTTCGCAGTAATATAATGTATTTTCGTCCAGGGCCTGGCTGGGTGAAAAATATCGATCGATGAATTCGTTGTATCGATAAAACCTGGATATATCGCTTTCAAAGTTGCCGGGCGCAAGGGTGTCATGCTTTTTCATCGGTCTTAGGTGAATGTCGTGATTGCCTGGGACAAAGAATATATGTGTTTTGTCTACTCCCGTAATATCTATTAACTTATCGAATAAGAAAGTGACAGCGGATTTATATTCTTCCCGGCTTGCGGTAAATGCGATATCGCCGGTAACGAAAACCAGGTCCGGGATGAGGTTGGCTTCATTTGTGAAGTTTTTAATATCCGTGAGCAATGTGACTTTGTGCTCCATGGATTTTTCGGATTCTTTAAAAAGCAAATCGGATAAGTGCAGCCACGTGAGTGTGTCTTGTTGGGGAATTATCATGGGTTCCTCCTACACTATTTTTTCTAACGCCCAAAAACCTTTAATATCGGACATTATTTCCTCGAAACCATTATAAAAAAAGATAAAAAGAAAGTCAATATTATACCGCTTCCCGGATTCGTTCCAGTTCGGAAATGGGAAGCGCTTCGATTTTTTTCCCGATGGGGTATCTTTCTTTTCCTGGGTAAATAACAAAACCGCGGCTGCACCCCGTGTCTTCAAAGGCACTGTGGAACCCTCGTGAAACTTGTGGTGCAGCAGAATATTTGATCTCGATTGCCGCAGTTTTTTGTGGGGAGTGAAATACCAATAAATCGATTTCAGCGCCGGCAGTCGTTCGATAGAAATATTTTTGAATAGAGCCCGGTAATATACTATAGATTTGTTCGATAACGAATCCTTCCCATGAATGTCCGACAACAGGGTGTCCCACCAGTTCATCGTAAGTTCCCAGGTTTAGCAGCGTATGGAGGAGGCCGGAGTCTCTCAAATACACTTTCGGTGATTTGATCAATCTTTTCTTAATATTGGTGTAATATGGGAGTATTTGTCGTATCACAAAGGTTTCTTCCAGGAGGTCCAGGTAATTTCGAACCGTAGGGGCCGATATTCCCAGGTTTTTTGACAGCATGCTGGAATTCAGTAATTGTCCGTGAGTGTGGGCGATCATGGTCCAGAATTTTCGTAATTGTATGGCAGGTATCCGGATTCCCAGCAGGGGGATATCGCGTTCCAAAAATGTGCGGATAAACGCTTCGCGCCATGAAAAACTAATATCATCCTTTTCTTTTAGGTAGCTTTCGGGGAAACCTCCTTTTACCCACAATGAGTGGAGGTTGGTTTCGCTGTACCCTGTTTCGTTCAGATTGAGAGGGGATAATTCATGATAAATAATTCTTCCCGCCAGGCTTTCCGACGATTTTTTTATTAGAGCTGGGGAAGAGGAGCCTAAAATTAAGAAGCGTCCCGGTACCCGGTTTTGATCCACCAGTGCCCTGATTAAGGGGAATAATCCAGGCATTCGTTGTATTTCGTCGATTATCACCAATTTATCCAGGTGTTGGGAAAGGTAGAGTTCCGGTTCCAGGAGTTTGTTCATATCCGATGTTAATTCAAGATCAAGGTATATGGATTTTTCGAATTGTTTTTGAGTTTCTTTGGCGAGGGTGGTTTTTCCGACCTGCCTGGGGCCGATTAAGCCCACAACAGGGAACTCGTTTAAGGATTTAAATACAGTTTGTTGTATTGTCCTGGGAATCATCCTTGTATTTTAAAACATTACCTTTCAATTTGCAAGGTTAAAAATAATTATCGCAGGAAATTTTATATCCATCGAAATATTTGTTATCTCCGGTTATTTGTCTCCCAAAGTCGCAAATATAGATAAGTTCATTATTTCCAACAACAACATCCCATGGATTTTTAAAAATCCGGTTATCGTCTTCCTCGTTTTCGTCCCCCCAGGTTCGTACGAGGGTGAGTTGCACTTTACCCATGCAGGCGTCGGTCACTTTCCGGGTATTATGAACGATTTTTACCGGGTCGGCGGGGTACAAAGAAAAGCTGACCAAAAGAATTAGAATAGTATTGTCGCTTTTCCGGGCGAATCCTTAAGGAGGTAATTATGGAGCGTTTTTTGTAGTGACATTCTTGACTGTCCCGAATGTCACTAAGTTAAGGTTATTTTTTTGCTATAGGGGCGTGTCGGTGCTCCCCTGGAACGCCCTGTTGAGCCAAATTTTCGAGGACCGAAAATTGGCGAGACGGGTCCCCGGA
>Ga0209593_10000077_pt1 | contig 49369 bp, 33 predicted proteins | sample PPLLaktember2015_3_FD_187260 | JGI IMG/M metagenome (GOLD analysis project Ga0209593, IMG submission 187260) | Freshwater sediment microbial communities from Prairie Pothole Lake near Jamestown, North Dakota, USA - PPLs Lake P7 Core (6) Depth... | ecosystem: Environmental > Aquatic > Freshwater...
AGAACCTCCCATGGGACTCATGTACATCGCCGCTTACTTAAACCAACGGTTCGGTTCCCGTGTCCGGGTGAAAATAGCCAAATCCCGTATGGACTTCGACAACTACGAACAATTGAAACAATTAATGGACCAATTCCAACCCCATATGATCGGGATTCGCTCTCTAACTTATTACAAGGATTTTTTCCACCAAACCATCGCATCCATCCGGCATTGGGGTTTCGATGTTCCTATCGTTACCGGCGGACCTTACGCAACGTTGGATTATGAAACCATTTTATCGGACCCCAATATCGACCTTGCTGTTATCGGCGAAGGAGAATATACTTTTGGCGATCTCATTGAAAAAACATTGGAGAATAATGGAAAACTACCGGGTGAGAAAGTACTTCAAACCATCGACGGGCTCGGTTACATCCCCAAAAACGCCGGGTCCCTCCCACTGCCTGTCACGTCTGTATACTTGATGGATTCGCTGCCCGGCACCCTTGAAAAAAAGGATGGTTCCAACCTGGAATCTTCCCCGGAACCCGGGAATCTCGCTTATATCATGTACACATCCGGTTCCACCGGGACTCCCAAAGGTGTCATGGTCGAACACCGCAATGCAGTAAACGTGCTGGAATGGTTCGGCTCTTATTATTCTTTAGACGAAAACACCCATGTTTTACAACCCACTCCCTGCACTTTTGATCCCAGCGTGGAGCAAATCCTGGGAACCCTGCTGCATGGAGCCGTGCTATACATCCCGCCCCGTGAAGTGCTGGGCCATCCCGATGCTTTCCGCGCCTACGTAAACAAACATCAAATCCATATGATCAATTATGTCCCCGGCTTTTTAAGGGAGTTGTTAGCGGACAGCGAGAAACTGCCTCACCTCCATACTGTGATTTCCGGTGGAGATAAACTGGATGAAGTTTTAAAAGATTGCTTGATAGAAAAAGGGTATAATGTTTACAATCAATACGGTCCGACAGAGACTACCATCGATGCCCTTTGCGGGAAGTGCCGACCCGGCCCCGTCACACTGGGGAAACCGGTTTCCCACGTCCGATGCTATGTCCTGGACAAGCAAGAGCGCCTTGTTCCCGCCGGCGTTCCCGGCTATCTATACATCGGCGGAGAAGGCGTCTCCCGCGGCTATTTAAACAACCCCGAACTAACCAGGGGCTCTTTTGCCCACCTTTTTGTAAAAAGGTGGGACCAAAAACTTTTGTTAGATAATTTTAATATAAATAAAAGCTTTGGGAAGGTCCAGGAAACCCTTTCACGAAAGGGTTTCTTGGCCGCAGACGGCTCTTTTTACAACACCGGCGACCTGGTGCAGTGGACAATGGATGGTGAAATTCAATTCCTTGGAAGAGATGACAGGCAAGTTAAAATCCGGGGAGTTCGGATCGAATTGGCTGAAATCGAACGGCATTTGATGCAAGATGAAAATATCAAAGAAGCCGTCGTAACATTTTGGGAGAAAGAGCAGGCACTGTGCGCGTATATCGTTCCCAAACCCACAAGGGCTTTATTTTTTAACCCCGCGGTTCTCAAGGACCACCTGGCCGCCCGGTTACCCGAATCCATGATCCCCAATGCGTTTATATGCCTGGAATCTATTCCCAGGACGGCTCACGGGAAAGTCGATTTAAAAGCGCTGCCGGTGCCGGGTGTTTCGGAATCTCACCATGAATTTATTGCACCGGAGACGGAACTGGAAAAAAAATTAGCCGGTATATGGTCGGAAGTCTTAGAAAGAGACCTGGACGAAATCGGCAGGGATACCAATTTCTTCGATATCGGCGGTCATTCCCTCAAAGCGACGTTGTTAGCATCCAGGATCAACCACGCTTTCAACCACCGTATCCCGTTGGGCGAGATTTTCCGCCTTCCTACCGTCAAAACCCAGGCCGGTTATTTGAAAGAAATCGTTACGCCTACCCCGGTTCAAGGAAAAGACGAAATAGCGGTACTGTTAAAAAAGGGCCGGGCTGACGGTAAAAACCTGTTTTTCGCCCACGATGGAACCGGTGAAGTGGATGGCTATGTGGAATTGAGTAATCATCTTTCCGATGGTTTCAATTGTTGGGGTATCAAAGCCGATTTCCACGATGAATTGGGACCCAGGGATATTACTTTCCCGCAAATTGCCGCGGTATATGCGCGAGCCATTCGAAAAATTCAGCCAAAAGGTCCTTATTATATTGCAGGATGGTCATTGGGCGGTGCGGTGGCTTTTGAAATTGTCCGGCAATTGGAGATCAGCGGTGAGCGCGTCGCCTTTTTCGCCATGGTGGATGCTTATAAACCCGATCCGCATCGATACTACGGTCATTTCGATCCATTTTCTCTTCAAACCGAATTAGAATGGATACTGGAGTATTTGCCGTCCCCAGGATTAAAAGAGCATATCGCCGGTGCAAAAGATTCCGATCATTTATGGAGCCTTGTCCTGGGTTATCTTGAAACATCCCAATTCGACCTCCAGCTTCTTAAAAAGCGTATTCCGCCTTATGTTGCCGAAGTAATCCCCAATTTCCAACAGTTAAACCTCAAACAGTCGATTTATTACTTGAACCGGGCCAGGTCGTTTGACAAAGCGTGGTTTCAATACACTCCCCACGACCGCATCAAAACCCCGGTGCATTTCTTTGCGGCAGGCCGGTCCGAAGAAAAAAACGATGACACGTGGAAACCTTACTGTCATGAGGCTCGAATCTATTCTGAAATCGACGGCGATCATTATTCGATCTTTAAAAACCCTGCCGTCATAGAACTTGCACAAAAATTTGACAAAGCGATAGAAAATATTTTATAATTTCCGTTCATATTAAAAAGTTTTGCGGGGTCCAGGGGCAGTTTTTCAAAAGCGCCCCTGGCTTCCGGAGAAAAAAATAGGAGGCAGGCATGCGCGTTTTGAGTATAATCGGGCTTATCGTACTAATACCATGTATTCTTACAGGAGAAACCGAAACCAGGACTGTTTATAACAGGGATTCTAATTTAACCGTTCCTAAAGCCGAATTCCCCATTAAAATCGATGGAATTATCGATGAAAAAGCGTGGGAAAATGCTTTAACGCTTGAATTATCCAATGAAATCTCACCGGGGGAAAATACACCGGCCCCGGTCAGGACTCAATGTTTCATCACGTTTGATAAAAATGGGGTCTATGTGGCATTTCGTGCGTTTGACCCTGAGCCTTCTCAAGTGCGCGCGCACCTGGTGGACCGGGACAATGCCTGGCAGGATGACCTTGTTGCCATTGTTTTCGATACCTTTAACGATACCAACCGGGCTTTCGGATTTTTTATCAATCCCCTGGGTGTGCAGACCGATGAGATTTGGAGTAAGGGCGGTAATGAGTTTGACGGGTCGTGGGATGCCATATGGCACTCTGCCGGTCATCTCACGGATTTCGGGTATGAAGTGGAGGTATTGATTCCTTTTCGTGCGCTGCAATTTCACCCTACGTCCGAAGCGAAAACGTGGGGCTTTTCGGCTTTACGTGTTTATCCCCGGAGCCAGCGGCACAATATCGGGTTATTGAATCATAACCGGAACCATGAATGCATGATCTGTCAATTCCCCCAATTAACCGGTTTCCAGGAAGTTAAAACCGGGAAAACGGTGGAATTGGATCCCACGGTGACGTATGTTCGAACCGATTACAGGCCCAATCATCCCGACGGCCCGATGGTTAAATTTAAAGATAAAGCCGAAGTCGGGTTATCCGGGCACTGGTCGTTTACTCCCAATTTAACCTTCAGCGGTGCGATCAACCCGGATTTCTCCCAGGTTGAAGCGGATGCGGCCCAAATGGATGTGAACACCCAGTTTTCTTTATATTATGATGAAAAGCGGCCTTTTTTCCTGGAAGGGATCGATTTCTTTCGTACCCAGGCTGAAGCCGTTTATACCCGTGCTGTAGCGGAACCCGAATGGGGGATTAAATTATCAGGGAAAGAAAAAAAGAATGTGCTGGCTCTTTTTTCTACCGGCGACCGTATCACCAATATTTTATTACCCGGTGCCGAGGGTTCCGGCGATGAGTTCCTGGACCAGCGGTGTGTCTCCAGTGTCTTCCGTTACCGCAGGGATTTTTCCAATTCTTCAACCCTTGGGTTCCTGGTAACCGACCGTGAAGGGACCGATTATCACAACCGGTTGGCGGGTGTGGACGGTATGATCCGCATAACCAAATCGGATACGCTTTCTTTCCAGGGGCTTGTTTCCAGTACGGCTTACCCGGAAGCCTTTGCCCAGGACAAAAATCAACCGGATGGAAACTTTAACGGTGCTGCGATGACTTTATCTTATAAGCATTCCAGGCGTTCGTATTTTTGGAAAGTGAGTTACGATGATTTCAATCCCAAATTCCGGGCTGACCTTGGTTTCATTCCCCAGGTGGATTACCGGGAAATAGAAGTTGAGGGCGGGTATTTTTACTGGGGAAAAAAGGAATCTTTTTTAACACGTGCCGCTGTTTCCGGTAGTTTTGATCAATCTTACAAGCATAACGGCGATTTACTGGAAAGAGAGGGATCATTGGACATCGAATTGGAAGGTCCGCTCCAGTCGCTGTTGCTGGTTAATTTCGAATATGAAAAAAAGATTTATGCCCAGATGCCCTTCACCCAATTTTCAACTTTTCTTATGTTCCAGGCTAAGCCGTCCGGTACGATGGAGTTCCGAGTTTCCGCCTACTTTGGCGATGAGTTGGACTATGATAATGCCCGGGATGGGAGAGTGCTCTCTATCGAGCCGTATCTTAATCTTCGGTTGGGACAGCATTTGAACCTGTCCGCCAGTTATTCTTATAATCGTTTAAATATTAGTCAAGGCCGTTTATACCTGGCGCAAATCGCTCAATTGAATATGGCCTATCATTTCAGTAAAAAGCTTTTTTTCAGGGGAATTTTGCAGTACAGGGATACCCGGAGGAACCCGGATTTGTATATTTTCGAAGTAGACCCCAGGTACAGGAAATTATATGCGCAGATGCTGCTTTCATATAAATTGAATCCGCGGACGGTTTTTTTCCTCGGTTATACGGATAATTTCGTGGGTAAGTACTTTTTAGACCCCAAACGGGATACCAAAACATTTTTTGTGAAAGTGGGGTATGCGTTGGCTTTGTGAGATTCTCCAGGCTCACCGATTACCAATCGCCGCTCATTTTTCATCAAAGCCCTACCATGATGATCTTCTTATCATTATATTCGGTATCTTTATAATAAATCTTATCTTCCCATTCGCCGTTTCCCGGGTCGAAAATGACCAGGTAACCCACCGTTAAACCCAACCTGTCAAGGTACTCCGATAATTGTTCTTTCCCATCATCGATGGTGTATTTATCCCGTTTGATCTTCAATTCCAGGGCAAATTCTTGTTTTGCGAATTTAACCAATAGATCGATGCGACCGTTACCAACAGCCATTTCCCGTATAATCTCCCCACCGGAATTGACGACTCGCTGTAAAAACGCCATCAATAATAAGTGATGCGCTGATTCTTTGTATTCATACCTCCCTAACCAAAACCCACTGTTTCTTCGGAAAAACTTCTGGAACTCCTTCAATATTTTTTCTATATTCAATGTCCCGTCCGGGTTGACAAACCATGGGGTTTGAATCTCCTTAGGAATAGAGGATTCGATGGATGATGCCATGATTCTCGGTATGATCTCCGCATAAATGGGGTTGGCGAAACTCAGCGGGTTATTTTGACCAATGATCCCCAGGTCTCTCGCGTAAGCGATATCATCGTCGTAAATATCGAGCGGTAGGTTATCCCCATTGATAATGGCTTGAACGATCCATTTGATCCTGTCTTCTCTTAATTTATCCACCAGGCTGTCCAGGTGGGTATCCCGGCGTAAAATCAATTGGTTTTTGGCTTCTTGTACGATATCGAGGGTTATCTCTTTGGAATAATCTTCTTTCAATATTTCGGAGACGATTTGATTGGCCAGTGCATTCACCAACCAGGGCTGGCCCATGGAAAGAGAGAATATTTCTTCTTTTACTTCCGGGGAAAAAACCTGGCCGGTTTCCGTGGTATGTTGTTCCAACAGCTCAAAAGTCTCATCTTTTGAAAAATTGTTCATGAAAACAGATTTGGATTTTATATTGAAGGGCGAAGCCGTGCCCAGGGATTTTTGTTCTTCGCGGATTTTCACTTTGTAATCCCTTACATCTCTCAAGCCTACAAGGGCAATAGAAGAAGGGAAATGCTTCGGCCTGCCCTGGTATCCGTCTCGCAATTGACGCAGTATTGAAATCAATACATCATCCAGTAATGCATCGACTTCATCGATAAACAGCACTATCGGCTTTTCCTGGCTTTCGCACCAGGTTTGTAGGTAGTTATATAGATCCGAAAAATTTTTTCCGTCAGGGTTTGGAGGCTGGTGCTTCTCCTCCAATTGCCGGATGGAAGAATTGTATATTGCATTTATAACCGTGCTATTGGCATTATCAAGAGTCATACTGGCGACTCCAGCCCGTTCGAAAGATACCACTAAAGCGATGTATTTTTTTCTTGCATCGAGTTCCCGGGACAGTGCATACAAATAAGTGGTTTTCCCTGTTTGCCGCGGTGCGTGGAGAGTGAAATAAAGTTCTTTCTCGATTAATTGCTCGACCTCTTTCAATCGTTTTAGGGGATCGACCACATAATGTTTTCCCGGGAAACACAAACCTGCGGTATTAAAAAACTTATTCATATTTAACTCCTTCATAAAAACAAAACCGGCTCATGGATATTATTTTAAATGAACTGGTTCGATAATGCAACCCCAAGCTATCCAGGCATCCAGGCGGTTTTACAAATCGAAATCGATGGAAACCGGTTTACCCACAGATGGCGGTTTTGACGGCGTTGTTTTCCCCGTTTCTTTATCTTTATCTTGGTCGCCGGTAACCGGGGCTATTCGACACAGCAGCGCCCGCAATTGATAGGTTCCCAAAGCCGGATCATAAGGTTTTTCGCTGTTGGTTAAAAGATTGGCATTGGATTTCCATACCCCGTAACCCGGTTTTTTATCTTCGGGAAACCACCATCCATGAGTCACATGGATCACACGTGGATCGATATCTTCCGTCAACCGCGCTTTTTGTTGGATTTTCCCCCGCGGCGATTCGATCCATACCCAATCACCCATGTTAATGCCGTATTTTTGGGCTGTATCCGGGTGGATTTCCACCATCGGTTCCGGGTCGTTCTTTCGAAGCGTGGGAATTTGCCTGTATTCGGTGTGGAAAAAATAAGGAGAGCGACTTCCTGTGATTAAAATGTAGGGATATTCCCGGAAAAGTTCCGGTGTACTCAACGGGCTTTCCGGCGGTTCTGCATAATAAGGCAAAGGGTTATATCCCAATGTTTCCAAATATTGGGAGTAAAGTTCGACTTTCCCGCTGGGAGTATTAAACCCATTGGTCCGGTATTTATAATATTGAACCGGGACAGAGATAAAGCCTTTTTCTTTTAAAGCATCGAAGGTCAAACCGGCGAATTGCGGGTAATGGTCTGCTGCTTCTTTGAGTTGGATATCCAGTGCTTCGGTTACGGATGTGAAACCTAAATCGATATGGAGACGCTTAGCCAGGTCGATGAACACTTCTTCATCGGAGCGGCATTCCCAGAGGCGGGTGACTTGTTGTTGGGCCAGGACTACATGGGGTGCGCCGTAAGGAACGATGACCAATTCATCCAATTCCAGCCAGGCAGCGGCCGGGAGTATGATATCTGCCAGGTCTGTTGTGGGGGTTCTATAAATATCCATCGCCACGAAAAAATCCAGCGCCATCAGTGCCTGGTATACTTTTTTACTGTTGGCATAAGTCAACAACCCGTTGTTCCCAAAGTTGAGTAAAGCCATGATGGGGTAAGGGTTCCCGGTAAGAATTGCATCGAAAACCGAAGCGATGTGAGCGGAGGGCCATAGAGAGTTGGGTCCGCAAATCACTTTAAACCGGTCTGCGCCCAACCGTTTTTTTCCTGTTTCTTCCGGCAGCCGTTTCGATAAAGCGCTGATTTCAGGGGCGATATTCATGCCCTGGATACAACCGCCCGGCACATCGATATTCCCGGTTAATACAGGGAGAAACGAAATAGCCCGGACCGTTTGCAGGCAATTAGGGGTTTGCTCGATGGCTACCCCCCACTCCAGCGCAGCCGGGTGATTAGCGGCAAACGTACGGGCTGCTTTCCCGATCATATCCGCATCGATCCAGGTAATGGCTTCGGCCCATTGGGGAGTATAATCTTTAACGGCTTTTGCTAATTCATGGAAACCCAGTGTCCAATGAGAGACAAATTCTTTATCATAAAGTTCTTCATTAATAATGACGTTCAGCATGCTTAGAGCCAGGGCGTTATCTGTGCCCGGCCGGATTTGCAGCCACAGTGAAGCCGATTTTGCCATAATTGTTTTACGTGGGTCTACGACGATGAGGTGTTCGACTTTTTTCAAGCATTCGTTGACTTTGAATTGGATTTCGCCGTCCGGTCCGGAAACAACCGGGTTATGGCCCCAAACCAGCAGGCATTTCGGTTTTATTTCCCCGTAATAATCGCAAACCGGCAGACCTCCCAGGGTTATCATGCTGGAAAGTAAGCGAGGTGTAAAACAAAGGGCTTCGCCTGAGTTCAGCCAATTAGGGGTACCCAGGGCATTGGCAAAATTGATGGTATGGTTGTAATGGTGTCTGCCGGTTCCCTGGCCGATGGCTACCGATTCGATACCGTATAAGCCTTTGATTTTTTTGATTTGAGCTGCAATTTCATCCAATGCTTCGTCCCAGGAAATCCGGGTGAATTCTCCTTCCCCTTTTTTCCCAGTTCGTTTCACCGGGTATTTTAAGCGGTCCGGGTGGTAGAGGTGTTCGAGGCTCGAAGCGCCTTTCAGGCATATTTTACCTTTATTTAGCGGTGAATCCGGGTCGCCTTTAATGGCAGTGACGTTCCCGTTTTCAGTGTATACCAGGACGCCGCAGCCGCCGTGGCACATCCTGCAAGCGCTTTTATAAATTTTCATACCGTTATTCATATTTGGTCTCTGTGGCTAAACTAAATCGGTTCATGTATGTTATTTTAAATGAACTTGCCCGATTATGCAACACAACACTACCAAAATCCACCGCCTGTTTTGCCTTCGACAACCGGAAACCCTTTCCAGGAATGGTCGGCTTCTGGGTTTCAAAGCTGTCATTGCATTGAAGTCCTTTTCTTTTTTTGATATACTATTTGCAGCAGGTGAAACTATGCAAAAAAAATTCAATATCACCGGTGTATGTGTACCGGGAAAACATTATATGGTGGATATTTCCGAAAAGATATCCGCAATCGAAACCATGGTCCTAATTTCGAGAGCCTCATCAAGAACCTGGAAAACAATGCGGGGCTTTATGATTTTGTTTTTAAATTGATTTTCGGGGAACCCGGGTTTGCCTTTAATACCGCGCCAAGGTCAGAATATACTTTCCCGATATTGTTCAGCGTCGCAGCTTCACCGTCCCGGTCGCCAACGGCGCGACGGAGTGGCAATGCTTTTTCATAATACATCAGAGCTTTTTGCTTCATGCCGAGGGAAGAATACACAAAACCTATGTTATTCAGAGTTTCGGCTTCCCCAGCCCGGTCGCTTATTGCGCGACTGAGTGATAATGCGTTTTCAAAATACTCCAGGGCTTTTTCGTTTTCACCAAGGGAATAATACAAATAGCCTATATTGCTTAAATCTTATGCCGCATTTTTTGGAAGCAACTCTCTTTCAATTTGATACGCCTCTTCAAAGTGAGATATGGCTGTAAGATATTGATAGCTTTTCATTAATTTTTCTGCCCAAAAAGAATGAACGCGTGCACGTAAAATTTGGATTTGTTCCCGTTTTTTTCCAATAGAAATCCTTTCTAATGAATCATCCAGCACCTGCAATGCTTCGATGAATTTATCCATCTTTGAGTATATTATAGAAAGGAAAATTGAATAAGAAATTTCTTCAGGATTCAGGTTTAATGCTTTTTGAAAACACTCCAGGGCAGCAGGATAATCCTCTTTCTGAAAATAACCTAACCCTTTTAAGCCACAGTCCAGGTCTTCTTCACCCGTTTGCGCTTCCTTTTCCTGGGCCAATAATGCGACATTAAACCCCAGGGCTAAAACCAAAACCATCACGAACCCCAAAAAAACACTGAACTGCTTATAATGCTGTTTCATGAAAACCTCATGACTGCGATTGTTTCTTGCTTAGATATGTGCTAATTCCGATTCCAATTCTTCAATTGAAGGTAAACTGGATTTCAATTCTTCAGGAATAGAATGGATTAGCTGATACTCTGAAACTCCGATAGGTTTATTCAGGTCACGAAGCGAATATTCAGCGAGTACTTTGTCTTTTGTTTTGCAAAGAATGATGCCAATCGACGGATTGTCATTTTCAGCTTTTATAAGCTCATCCACAGCCGATAGATAAAAATTGAGTTTTCCTGCATATTCCGGTTTGAATTTTCCTCCTTTTAATTCGATAACCACATAGCACCTTAATTTAAGGTGATAAAATAATAGATCGATATAATAATCGTTACCGGAAACCTCAAGGTGATATTGTTGGCCTACAAATGCGAAACCGGCACCTAACTCCAATAAAAATTTCGTAATATGTTGAGTTAATAATTTTTCAATCTCTCTTTCGACTACATCACTCTCCAGCATCAGGAAATCAAAAATATAGGGATCTTTAAGTGTTTGTCGGGCAAGGTCAGATTGGGGAGCTGGAAGGGTTCGTGAAAAATTGGAAATACCTTTTCCATGTCTCTGATAAAGACCAATGTCTATTTGATGTACCAGGATATTCCGGCTCCATCCATATTCCACCGTTTGATGGATGTACCACTCCCGTTCTACCGGGTTTTTGATTTTTTCAAAAATAGCGATATTATGATACCAGGTGATTTGTGCAAGCACCTCTTGCACAAATTGACCATCCGGATAGTTTTGCGCAAATGCTCTCATATATTTAAGGTTCCGCGGAGAAAAACCTTTAATACCCGGAAATTCGTGTTTGAGGTCTGCGGCTATACGCTCGATAATTTTTGTCCCCCATCCCTCCTTTTCCTGGTACTCCAGTATTTGTTTTCCGATATCCCAATAGAGGAGTATCATCTCCCGGTTTGCAGAAATAGCGGATTTTAGTTGGCCTTCCTTTATTCTAAGCTTCAAATTTATGAGAAACTCCCCATATCCTTCAGGAAGTTGGAGCAATGGTATCATTTTTTTATTCATAAATTTATTTTAATATATCCCCTTAAAAATATCAAATGGATTTTAATACAGTTACACATGACCAATAATGCGACATTAAACCCCAGGGCTAAAACCGAAACCATCACGAACCCCAAAAAAACACTGAACTGCTTATAATGCTGTTTCATGAAAACCTCCCGAATATTAGTGTATCCAGTAACCATTAACGATTACCTTGTTTATTATAAGCAAAAGCGAGGGGCTTTGCAAGTCCCGAATTCACCATCCAACTTAATAAAACCTCGAAAACACTCCGCACAGCGGTTTTAGCCCTTAATAACTCAGTGATCTCCGTGAGCCCCGTGAGAGACAAATTTAACTCAAAACTGGTCCCTCTCCATCTTTCCCAGCTTCTCACTTAAAAGAAGCAGCTCCACCGCTGCGTCGTATGGCAGATTCGGATCATCCCAAATTAAACGATCTCGTGAACCTCCCAATAACGAAATCAGTTTTGTGAGGAATAATTGATTTGGAGATATTATTCAGTACTGTCTTCTTTTTTAGATTTCAGCATTTTTTCTACAGTACGGTCAAAATCAGATTCGATGTGTTGGGTTTTGTTGTATTCCTCATATTCCGATAGTGCTTTTTGATCCGCCTGTTCTTTGGAGACTGCTCCCTTCCCTGATAATATTTTATATTCATTAAAGCCTAGAAATTTATTTACGCTTTCTGAAAATTCCTTCATTGTAAAAACCTGTTTGTTTTCAATAATATTTTCTATATAGTCGAAAAAGGAAGATACCGTTCGTTCCAGTCGTTTGATTTCTTTTTCTGTTAAGTAATTTTTGGCAATTACGACATCGGACGGTAGTATTCGTCCTTGCGGTGCGTTTTTCCAGGTAAATAGTCCCATAAAAGGTTCTGCCTTATTTGTTTTTGCATAAATTATTTCTGCTGCGGTTTGACCGGTAATGGCAAAATGGAATTTGTTTTGTACAGTTGCAAAGAACTCTTTTGTGGTTTCCGATTTAGGGTCATAATCGATACTGCACTCGGCAAAAATATCGGTAATCTGCTGGTAAATCCGCCGTTCGCTTGCCCTGATCGATCTTACTCGCTCAAGTAGTTCATTAAAATAGTCTTTACCAAAAATTTTTTCACCTTGCTTTAACCGCTCATCATCTAAGACGAACCCTTTGATGATAAACTCCTTCAATAACTTTGTCGCCCAAATTCGGAATTGCGTGGCTCGTTTGGAATTTACCCGGTACCCGACGGATATTATGCCATCTAAATTATAAAAGTCCACTTGCCGGGTAACATCCCTATTGCCTTCTTTTTGAACTATTCGAATTTTTCGAATAGTTGCTGCCTCCTGTAATTCACCGCTGTTAAATATTTCTTTAAGATGATAATTAATTGTGTTGACTTCAACCTCGAATAATTCAGCCATCATTTTCTGGTTGAGCCAGAGTGTTTCGTCCTGCAAAAAAACTTCAAGTTTTATTTTCCCATCGGGAGCAGAGAAAAAGACAAAAGGTTTGCTAACTGCCAAACGACCTTTTTCTTCATCCACAGGTAAAATTATTAAGTTATCCGGTTGTATATTGTTCATAGATTTATTTTAAATAAAAAGAGAATGAAATTCAAATTTTTTCTTTCTATTCTTCCCCATGTCCTCCGGGAGAAATCAAACCAGATACGCAATACCAGGAAACTCGCGCAAGCCAGGGCAGTTGCCATTGGCCAGATGCCGGTGAAAAGAAGGTGGCTATTAATATTGTTTTTCTTTCTTTTTCTCAGTGATCTCCGTGAGCCCTGTGAGAAATAAAAAAAGGCAGCCTTGCGGCCAACAGAAACAGATCACAGGCACTAAAAAGGGGTGCAACCCCCTCGTGGGCAAAAGAAGAACCATCCCCCTTCGTGTCAATTCGTGTAATTCGTGGGTAAAACAAAATCCCCCTTCGTGTCAATTCGTGTAATTCGTGGGCCATCTTTAATTCGTGGCTTTTTCTTTGGCGTGACTTAATACAGGCAAGCATTGAATGGACCAATTGGTGGGCATCGATCTGCGCCGATTGTCCCTGGATAATATATCCATATCGTATAGAAGACTTTCAAGAGGAGATAATTCTGCCAGGTATTCGGGAGCCCGGACTCCTTTAAATTCAAGAACCCACGGATGAGCAATGGCATCCGTGGTAGTTAAAAGAATAAACGTATCCATCCCAAACGGCTCACTGGGGGTAAATAATTTAGAGCTTCCCAATTTGATCTCGACAGGCGGGGCATTTTCGGGCGATGAGGTTGTGGGGAAATAATTCTCTACATTTCCCCTGACGACACGGGGAAACAAAAGCGTTCCTTTCCCATCACTATCGATGGAAAATACATAGACATACCGTTTTTCTATTTTTTCGATTGTTTTAAGTCTCGCTTCGTCTAACCGGAGGACGAGACCAAAGGTTTCATCCTGGATTAACGGACCTCTGGAAGTAAGGTTACCGGTGTCAGCGTTTTTTAAAGCGAGTCGATAGGGAAAACAACGATTATCGTCAGGAGAAGTCAACTGATGCCAGGCTCTTATTTTTACGAGTTGTTTTGCTTTATCTGTGAGTTCCTCGGATGCGGGTTGAAATACATTACCCTTTTCCAGTAGAGGAATCCATGCGGTCCTAACCGGGAGTGCAAAATTCTCCCCCGTTCCCTGTGTCATATTCGGCAATACCCAGGCATATTCGATACAGTCACCCACATAACGCCCGACCAGGATATAATGAAAGCCTATTCCCTCTTCCGATGAATTGACCCGGATACAATGACTGTAATCTTCCATTTCCAGGCGGGTTGTTCTTTCCAGTTCTACACTCATGGGTAATTGAAGAAAAACACGCGGCTTCATTTCCCGGTTGGCATGATTCTTAAAAATTTCTTTCAGTATTAAATCGTGTTGGGGTTTTTTGCCCAGCTTTACAACTTGATAATCTTTACCGTTGTGGATGGATAAAACCCAATCGGGTTGCATGTAGGAAAGGATATGAGTGGGATTACCGGTTGTCGGGTCTTCAATCCAATCGATACGAGTCGAATCCTTTAGCTTAGACATATTACGGGCTATTTCCAATAACTCGTTATAGTTGTATCGACTGAATGGGATTTGAACATCCAGGGAAGAATTCGGAGGAGCGACCCATTTATCCAATTCGAACAAATCTCCCACGTTAATTTTTTCCAATTCCCCTCTGATTACCCTCGCTGAACATCTGGTTAAACCATGTTCTGCGGTCACCAGGAGCCGTATAGGTGAGGCGTCTGTTTTCGTATCGACTTTTTTCAATTCGCACCCATTCCTCAACCCTAAAACAACCCCGCCCTGGAGTTCGATAACCTGCCTCGATTTCCTGGAAACAGCAACCCTTAACGATCCGGAGTACCGGTTTGTTTGAATGCCAAAAATGGAGCGGTTATCGTTATTGGAGATACCCTCGATATTCGGCTCCTGGGCTATGCCTTCGCTTTGCATCATGGCTTTGACTTTCACCAGGATATTTTGTGCAGGTTCATCCATAGGAGTAGACATTAATACTTTAAATAACGCCCAGGAAAATAACCCGTGATATAGGTTATTTTCCTTCGTTTCGACAGCAGCCTGGAAGTCCTGTGCTGCTGAAAATATCAAAGCGCCTCTTTCTGCCGGTGATGTTTCATTATCTGGGGGTTCGGCCGCATCGCATTTGTTGGGGGGAAGGGAGCGGGATCGAATGTGAAAGGGTATTCCCCGCGAAATCGCCCCACTGTGGCAAGCATCCACGATGACAGTGAGAAGGGCTTTTTTATCCAGCACCCGGTTATACAATTTTTTCAATTCCTTATCCCGGATATCGCCATTAATGTACCAATCGGAAGGAACTAAGGTTTCATCCATTTTATCCGGTTCATCGGACTTTGAATTTTTGACCTGTGAGCCGTGGCCTGCATAATAAAACAAGCAAATATCGCCGGGGGCTGCTTCGTCTACCAGGTGTTTTTTTATATCGGTTAAAATCCGTTCCCGCGTAGCTTCTTCATTTTTTAAGACATGGATATTTCCTGGGTTAAAACCGAATTTGGATGAACTGAGTATGGCTTCCATTGCATCGACATCGTTGATGCAGCCTTTGAGATTCAGCCAGGCATCCCTGCAAGGAGATTTGATTGCTTGTTTCGGTTCATAGTTGTTAATTCCGACCAGGAGGGCGCGGTGGGTTTGAGCGTTTATGGCTGACGTAAGGAAAAAAAGTGGAAACAATACAAAGAAAACCATTACACTGGTTCTCCTGGCTTTTCTTCTGATGTGATGCAGCATTACTCACCTCAGCCGCCGTAGAATAAAAAAGCACTCCAATAAAAAGGGGAGGAAAAACCTTTACTATAAATCATTTATAGTATTTTTGAACTACCGAGAAATCCTCGGTAGTTTCCCAAACATCAAATACCTCCGATTCATTATTGTAACCCAAAACCAAACGGAAAGCCCCTGGAAGCATATATTGAAGCGCCAGTGAATTCTGTACCGCCATCATTATACGCTTCCAGGGACTTCCATTCATGGCTATTTAGGCCATACTTTTTTTGCTTTACTGTTGCATTTCTTACAAATAACTTTATAATAAAGGGCCTTATACAAACACTTTGGGTCTCCATTTTCATCGGCCCCAAACTCTGTTGTGCATCCAACTTTTCTATAATATTCACAATTCTCATTTGGGCATTCATACAATTCATACACCTGGGTCTTACAATGAGGGCATTCAGTGGTTGATGAACCGGATGCAAAAGCCTTTGAATCAACCCTATCCAAAGTTCCTCGCACTAAAAATACGGCTAAAACCAAAACGATGAGTATTATTCCCAAAGCCGCTGCTTTTGACAGCATGGGAACAATACCCTTCGATACCGGGTTTATACCTTTTCCGGCATTCTTTTTTAGATTCTTCAAAGTTAAAAAAATCATCTTTTCCTCCATTGATTCTTTTTTGGGATATATTTTTTATTTTCAATACTTTTATGATTAAGAGAAAAGGCAATATAGTGATTTGCTCTATTTGACAGAAAATTATTTTATATCCAACACCAGTTTCCCAACTTCATCGATGCTTTCCTTCTTGCTCCAAGTCTAAGAGTTTCTTTACCTGCCGGTCAAAATCGGAGATATAATTTTTGTCCTGCTCTTTTTTGAATACTTCATATTCTTTCAATGCGAGCGCTTGTGCGACTTCTTGGGTTATCGTCCCGGCATCTGTCAAAATCTCATATTCGCTGAATTTAAGAAATGCATTGAGTTTTTCAATCCAGTCCTTCATGTACATCGGTCTATTCCGGACAGCCTGCAATTCGGCATAATCCAGGTACATTGAAACTATTCGGTTTAAATGATCGAGTTCCGTTTTTTCAAGATAATTCTTAGCGATAATCACATCGTTCGGCAAGATTTTTCCATGCGGCCCCTTACGCCAGGAAGTCAATCCCATATTGAGTTTACTGCTGTCAGCTCGTTTGGATACTATTTCAGCGGCGGTCTGCCCGGTTATTGCAAAATGAAGTTTATTCTGTACAGTGGCAAAAAAAGTTTGTGTGTCTTCGGATTTTGGTGAATAATCAAAAGAAGTAGCATAGATATCTGTGATTTTTTGATACGACATTCTTTCGCTGGCGCGTATATCTCGAATTTCTTCCAATAAATCATCAAAAAAACGTGCACTAAATCGTGACCCATACTTGAAACGGTCGCTGTCGATGGCAAAACCTTTGTGAATGTATTGCTGCAATATGTTGATTGCCCACTTCCTGAACTGAGTGCCACGTTCGGAATTAACCCGGTAGCCGACGGCGATTACCGCCTCCAAGGAATAACAGGTAAAATTCCTGCTAACCTCCCTTCTGCCTTCTTTTTGAACTACCGAGAAATCCTCGGTAGTTGATTTTTCATCCAATTCATTTTCTTTGTAAATATTTTTCAGGTGTAGAGAAATGTTATCAGGGGTGCATTCGAATAACTCCGCCATTTTCTTTTGGGTCAGCCAGATATTTTCATTGGCATACAAAACTTCGATGTTTACTTTTCCATCCGCGGTTTGGTACACCGTAACCTGATTATCGGGTAATTTTCTTGATTTGCTCATAAGACAACCATATCCTCATTCGAATCGATTTCTTGTAAAATTTATTCATCTCGCTATTGTATATAAATAAAAGCCGGAAGTCAAGATCAGTGTCTTCTTCCACATAATCTATATTTTTCCCGGTAAATCCCGCAGCCCGATTTCTCCTCACTTTTTTGTTTTATTCAAACCTTTCGCAAACGCCATTTTCCAGGAAATCTTCTAAGCGATAGATTTTCCACAGCCGCGCGGTTCCATCTGAAGAACCGGTAAGCACATTCCAGCCATCGGGCGAAAAAGCCACTGAATAAACAAACCCATCATGCCCTTTAAACTCCTGCAATCGATTCCCCTCTAAATCCCATAAAATAGCGGTTTTATCCGTAGAACCAGTGAGAATATATCTCCCATCCGGGGAAAATACAACCGTTTGCACGATCCCTTCATGACCTTTCCATTCCTGTAACGCTTTACCGTCCAGGTTCCACTGAACGATTTTCTTCCCGGATCCGGTTATAATGGATTTTCCATCGGGACAAAACGCTACAGCCGTAACCCAATCCGTATGTTCGGGAAATTTATTTAATTCTTTTCCATCCCTGTCCCATAACCGGGCGGTTTTGTCATATGAACCGGTCAACACATATTTCCCATCCGGGGAAAACGCAACAGACATTATCCTGTGCTTTAGCCCCTTGAAAACAGTGATTGTATTCCCTTTTAAATCCCACAGCCCGGCAGTTTTATCGTACGAGCCGGATAGAATAAATCTCCCATCCTTTGAGAAATCCAACGAAGAAATACCGGCACGATGACAATTATCCCTGCTCCATAATTGCTTGCCCGTTATGTCCAGTAAACAAAGAACGCCATCCGCAGACCCTGCGATAATGGTTTTACGGTCAGGTGAAACGGAAACTGCTATTAAATTGAATTTTAAATCTTTTATCACTTGCCTTCGAGTCCCATTCAAATCCGCCATACGAATGATCCCGTCGGTGGAGGCAAAAAGTATTTTGTTTCCTTCGTGAGAAAAAGCAGCAGCAATAATATCGCCGTCCTCGCCATCGAAACGGTTTAACTCTTTATATTTTAACTCCCATAAACGCAGGGTATTATCCTTTGTCCCGGTGAGTATATACCTGCCGTTTGGGGAAAAGGCTGCCGATGTGACGGCGTTTTCGTGGCCTTTGAAAACCTGTAGAAGTTTGCCCCTGGAGTCCCATAAACGCGCGGTTTTATCCGAGGAACCGGTGAGGATGTATTTCTTATCGGGGGAAAACGCATGCGAACAAAGTCGGCCCTCATGCCCGCTTAATTCCGCCAGGATATTTTCTTTCTCATCCAGTGCATGAACAACACCGGAATCCATGCTCATGAGTTTATATCGTTTTTCGAGGGCAGGATGACTCCTTACAATTGTATTCGCTTTTCGGTTAGAACTTTTTATTTCCTCTCCTTTTAAATTCCATCGCCGATCCGGTCCATTATCAAAAGAGGCGATGATATACCGGCTGTCGGAAGAAAAACCGGCATCCTTTGCGGGGTGCGGGAGGCGGGCAATAATCTTATAAAAGGAGTTTTCCCGGAATATATTATGAATCGCAGGGGTGGTAATGGCGTTTTTATTAATATTGTAGGCTTTTTCAGCGATACGGAGCGAAACGGTTGGGTCTTTTTCAACGGTAAGTTGGGCTTGAGAAGCGAAGAGATCGGCTTGAAGCAATCGCGCATTATATGAAGCTTTGATCCACTGCCACAGGGCAATGACGGCAATAATAACGACTGCGGCAATGGAAACGGTACGAAAGGTCTTAAACCGTTTTAATTGTTGCTCACGACGTTTTTTTCGCTTCCGGCTCTCTTCCAATAATTCCTCTTCCAAACACGTTAAAGCTCTCATTCCATTTTGACCGAGCTCGACGGTTAACAAATCGGCTTCGTCGAGGTAAACGGCGTATTTCTCTTTTTTAAAATCCTCTATCTTCGCTGCAAGAACACGGGCTGCCCTCTGCCCAGGTTTGTCGGAACGGTTGTAAGCATCGATAACAACAGGGGCAAGGGTATCGTGGGCGAGACTGGTTTCATCCTTATTTTGATGGGTATCGGTCAATAAATAGAGGAGCTTCAATTGGGAAATCAAATCCTGGATTATAGGAAGGTTGTTGGAGTATGTATCCCGGGTATTTTCCAGGCTCCGGGTGCATGCGGTACCCCATTGGGTGGTGTGAAATTTCAATACATCGAGGGCCAACCCGGATTGAACGACGTCTTTATTCCAATGGCAGAGCTTCTCCATTTGAAGGTTAAAAAAATCCGACATCAACAAACCCTCTTTTTTTAATTCGAGGTATCGGGGGGTATTAAAATAACGAATGGGAGAGGGGTCATCATTGGGGGTAATATCCCACATCTTGGTGAGAATGATTTGGAGTACGGGTGCAACAGGGGAATCGATGTCTTCCAGGAGATGGTCTGCCATCATACGGGGTAATGGAGGCTCAACCTGGATGTTGTATTTATCCTTCAAACGGCTGCTGCGGGTTATACGGGTAACGACATCGATAATATCTTTGCGGGCGAGGGGGCGGATAAATAGGGATGAGCAGTCTATTTCACGATCCTGGAATTTTTTATGGATTTCGGGGTGATACTCCTTGCGATACCCCAGGATCAATTTCCCTTTGGGATAAAGCGGGAGCGCAGCAAATAGACTCTTTAATTCATCCAGGAATTTTTCGAGTTCATCGGGCAATTGGGGATTTAACCGGGTATAGACCTCTTCCACCTGGTCCACGATAACCACAAGAGGTTTTCGGGTTTGGGATTCGATATATCTCCAGGCTTCCTCAATAGTGGAGGTTTTAACAGGATTACCGGGGGATATGGACGAAAGAGTATCGATCAAAGCATCCCGGAGTGTTCGAGATAAACCTTTTTCCTGGGTCCTGCGAGTATACACGAGGGTATGAGAATTTTCAAGCCTGGGGAGGAGGCCGGCTTCGAGGAGAGAGGATTTGCCTACGCCGGATTGGCCGTACAATAATATAACTGGGGAGGAATCGGGTCGGGTGACGCGGTAGTAGAGCTCGCGGATATCATAGGAGCGTCCGAAAAATAGTTCGGCATGTTTTCGTTCATAATGGTTGAGGAATAGGAAGGGTTTTTCGGGCAGCGGGTGGGCGATGGGGATGGGAGGGAGATTGAATAATGGGTCATCGACGGCTTCCGGTAGGTTCCATGTTTTTACTTTATCTGCGCCGGGTTTAAAATGGATTTGCCAGGGGAAGCGGTCGGGGTGTTTTTGATATCTTCGATAGAGCTGCCTGTAGTCGGAGGGGGGTGTTTGCATATTAAAAAAATCTTCGGCATCTTTCCATGCAGTTTCGATGGAGAGCCCGTTGGCAATGGCGTTGTAAAAGCAAACGGCCAATTGGGCGGCGACATGATCGGCAATGGATTGAGATGTGCCGATAACGGCAGGGATGCCGGCTTTTATCAATTCTAATGCGTGCTGCTGGGTGGAACAGGCGTTTAGGAAGATTAACCGGAGGTTTTTTTGTCTTGAAAAGAAATCGACGAGGCCTTGCCTGTAGGCGGGGGCATGTTGACCGGTAAAGGACTCCATTAACAGTCGATACTCATCGGCATGGCCGGCAAAGTGGAAAACAGCGATGCGGGAGTTGTATTTTTTATCCTGGAACACTTTTAGGATGTCCTCGATGGCGGCGTTGGAGCGCTCCACGATTTCGCATAAACCGGCGTCTTCGGCTTTGGTTAAAACTCCCCGAATATTTCGCTGCTCGTTGGCGAGGTTTCTCAAATACCGTTTATCGTCTTCGCTTGTTTCAAGTTGGTTTTTTTTAATAAGGTTTACGAGTTTCTTATCTCTTTTAATACGAATGGCCAGATCGTGTGTTTTTTGTTTCTCTTCCGGGGATAAAAGGGAATAAAGTTCAATGATATCGAGGTTGTCTTTCGGTCCGCCTGCTTTTAATTTCATAGCAATCAGGGAGACGAGTTTTAAGGTAGCTTCGATAGATTTCATATTCGGAAACGCCCCTGGTTTTGGCTTTTAAAGCGATGATATCGTTAAAAATAGTATTCATGGATCGAATACGCTGGAGTGGCGATAAAGCGAGGAACTCGTTCTTCATTTCATCTCTTTTTTTTTGCATGGATTAGTACCGTGTTCCAGGGCTATATCCACTGTCATGCGTCGATTTTTTCTTCATAATCCATACCATTGTCTACCCAGGATGATATCCTAATTTAATTTGAAAGTCAACACGATTGGGAAAATTTCAAAGCGAATACAAAAACGCCTGGGAGTAATGCTATACTTCATTCTGCGACATGTTGGTTCCTGGAAATCGTTTAACAATCGGCGAAAGTCTCGAAACGTGCTTATATCGTGAAAATCACTGTTCAAAAATTCATCGTCGGAGCTCTGATATCGATTTTTTCACAAAAGAATTCCATCATCGGAGCTCTGAATTCCATAATCCGGCAAAAAAAATCCATGATTTGAAAAAAAGACTCCAATATCGGAGTTCGAAGATTCATGGTCCGGCAAAAAAAAATCCATAATCGGAGCTCGGAACGACAACGATGAATTTTTTTACTGCGATGATGGCAAAATTTACATCGTGTTTGTATTTCAGAGCAGCGGCGATGGATTTCAGAACAGCGATGATGACAATATTTACTCAGTGCTTTGATTTCTGAACAGGGAAGATGATAATATTTACTTCGATGATGTGCTTCCGAAAAGGGTGGTTGAATTCCAGGGCCGGGAGGGTGGTTGAATTAGCCACAAGGGGGAGCATCCGGGAGGCGTGATAGAGCAAAATTACCCCGTGATAGGAGTCAGCGGCGAAGGGATCGGTTAAATGGAGGTTAAGCAAGTATTTACTAAGGTTTCGGACAGTGGTTATGTGTAAATTCCTGTTCATTTCAAGTTAATGTTAAGAGGAAGCAGTTTCATCCACCTCAATCAAAAAAACAAAGGTTTCATTTTCCTTTACGTCATTTTCGAAAAGGGTTTTATTTTCTTCCATTATTTTATCCTGTGTTTTGCTAAATAAAAAATATGGAATTTGTTTTCCATTTTCAAAATTAATGGGAAGTTCCAGTTCATTGATGATACGGGATTTAAGTGCTGAAATAATAGAATCGGATGAAGTACGAATATAATATATATCACCTGTGCTTTCCATACAGAATTGTAGGTTAATTAAGCCTGTCTTCTTTTTGAGAGATGGAATTAAATAATCGGGGAGATCAGGAAATTGTGCCATAATAGCAGTCCGCCCAAAGGCAAAAGCATCATCCACAGTCCGTCCGGCTCCTAATGCGTCGTAAAAACCTGCAGCGAATTCAATAGATGCTTTATCTTTTATTGCCATTTTCATCCCGATCACATAATCGATATGTTTGGTGATAGCGTTGGAAAGAGGCTCTGTATAACAAGCATTAAGAATTATACATTCTATATGGTCGGCGCATAATTTAAAAAGTTCAGAGAACGCTTTTGTGGAAAAACGCACTGCCGTTCCGAATTCATTTTCCACCATTAAACCATTTTCTCTCCCATGACCGATAAAATGAACAAAAGTTGGCTCATATTCTAACAAGGCCTGGCGAATATCCCTGTGACCGACTGCCCAAACTGAGTGAATTTTAAATAGGTTTCTATATTTTGAGCGTCTCAAGGCTTTCTCTATTTCACGAACTTCTTCATCCAATCGCAATCGAGAAGTCTTTTTAGGGTTTGCAGCCAGGATAAGAATCGTTTTAACGGGAGTCATTTCATCATATTCATCGGGCGGATTCCCTTTAGAATTTTTTTTATACTTTACAATATTCATTCTTTCATTATCCTTATATTCTTATAATTTAATAATATTGTTTTTAATTACCGTAACAAAGGCATCCAACATTTTTTCTTTTTCATTGATTTTATTTTCCCGTTCATCTTTTTTTTGAGGTACTTTCCAACGGTTGAGCGAATCCCAGATAGTGTCTTTCAATTCTTCATCGCCTTTTTGGTATAAATATACAAGGAGATTCATTAGCGCTTCGTTGGTTTTTTTGTTGTAAAGGCTTTCTATAGTCCACTTTTCCATGTGGTCAAACAGCATTTTTTTAAATTCCCTGTTTATTTCCAGGCGGAACTGGGGGAAGCACTTTTTATATAAATCAAGAAAGAAATCCGCTAATTTTTTTATCGCTTCTTCACTATCTGTCATTGAATATAAGAGGAGATTAGTCCTAGTTTTTACTTTTTTATCGCTTTCATCATCATCTGAATTAACGACTTCAATATTTTCCAATTCAGAAAGAACCCCCCCAGGTCCAAAGAACAACATTGCCACATTTGCCTTAGAGTCTCTATTCCCTTTACTAATCCATTTTTTTAATTCATGAATTACATCGATAGGATTAATAGCGATAGGCTCGAATATAACAGAACCAGACAAGGCTACAACAGAATAGCGAACATAAGAAATAAGGTAAGCTGTTTCATTGTAGATTTGATCCATTTTTTCCAATATATCGTTTAGATTGGAATCATCTTCTTGAGAATAAATAAATTCGAGAAGGTTTTTACTTTGTTTCACATTCATTCGATCTATGGCTTTTTCTTGAATTTTTCTTAATTCCTCCATGGCAAATTCCAAATCATGGAGGCCGATATGTTTATATGCGGAAATGGCTGTCCATTGTTCACCGATATCATCGCTGAAAGCCATGGAACTTAATTTATTCAAGCAATATTTTTTATAATCTTTATCCTCACTAGTGATTATCCCTTCATACATAAATCCCACATTTTCCCATTGGATGTCGTCTTCCCTATTAATATCGGTCCATTTATTGATAAGGCGAAATGTTACCGATTCAGTATCAAGCCTACCCAGGTGGCCAAGATTGATGGCTGCAAGCCTTCGTTGCTTCCGGTGCCAATGGCTTTCAACATATTTTTCCAGGAAAGGAATAATTTCCAGGAGAATTTTCAGGTTGTTTCTCATCAAGATATCCATGATGACTTTTTGGTCCTCTTCATTACGAAATTCGATTCGATAAGAATGGGAAAAAGTATCTTTAACGATGTGGGCTCTGCACCTGTCGAAAAATTCGCCATCAGAGGTAGTAAAGATAAAATCTTTCATTGTTCGGAAAGGGTCTAAATTTTTCAGTAACAATTTCGTAATCTCATTATGAATTTCATGGAAGTCTGCGTATGAAATCCCATTGAAAAGCGACAAACATAGGGTAAAGGTCCAGGCTTCAAATTCTTGCTTATTTTCGCCCAGTTCTTTTAAAAATAAATGTTCCAGGCGTTTCTTAATATCAAGGGCTTCTTCAATAGCTTCATCAACGAATTTTCCTCCAAATAGCAATTTGTCGGTGTAATTTTCGATAAAATGGGCGATTTTGGGTATTCGTCCCAATTTTTCAATAATTTCTTTTTTTCTTCCCTCCAACAATTGGGATGCCTTATTAAAATCTCTCCTGGGAGAAAGAGAGCAAAAGTGTTTTAGTTTTCTATCAAATCCATTTAAAAGTAAATCGGTATCCCCGGGGTTAAAGTCACGTTTTAATGCAAGATTAGATAATAGGAAAGGGTCGAATGATCCGTTATCTGCCGTAAAAAGAAAGAGGGTGTCCAGTTCCTTTAATGTTTGAGATATATGCCCGGTTTGTTCCCTTGTACAAGAACAAAAAAAATCCAATAATCCCGAGTTTTTTTTTGAAAATACATCTTTGAATATTACTATTTTTCCTTTTAACTCCTTTGAAGTCTTGATTAAGTTAAGAAGGTCTATTTCGATTTCTTTCAAAAAAAGATCGCACCATCTGATTTCATAAACTGTTTGGTTTTCCTTCATCATATGGTATGCAAGAGAGATGGCTGTGAAATTTTTGCCTGACTCCGGTTCACCGGTAAAAAGAAGCATGCGGAATTGATGGAGGCAGGTTATCAAATCTTCCATAGACTCATTTCGGTAGACAAAGGTATGCTCGATAGAGTTATATATTTCAGTTGGCAAAGTAATGGTATCATCGAAAGAGAATTTGTTGACCTTATAGCTCTTGTCTCCTCTTGAGAAGTTATTAATAATTTTTTGTCCAATGTTGATTTTGCTTGAAATCGCATCACCATCAAAATTTCCTACGATTTTTTGTTGTTGAACATTACCACCTTGACCAAACTGGTTATCGATCAAAGAAGAGTCGTTTGTAGTTTGATTTTGAGAGTTTGCAGAAGAGGAATCGTCCATAGTAATCTCCTATAATTTTATAAATTTTCGTTCTTCTCCCAGCCAGGGGATAATCCTGGTAATAAGCGGTTGCACTTTATCTATAAAAGCAGTATCAGGAATCGTGGTATTTTTTGTTTTATGGATTTCATGAATGAATTTTTGAAGAGAATGTGCTGCGTAATTCTTATCCGGATCTTTTTCCTGGGTTTCGCTCTTAAACGTTTGAAGGTAATTTTCACATTTTCCTTTCATATCACCCGGAACATTCGAATTTTTTAAAATGCGTTGGATTTCTTCAACCAGTTTGATTATATCTGTCGGATCAATAATTTTACTATTACCGGCGCGTTGAGTGGTGTATTGCTGGTTGACATCCTTTAAACCCTGGCCGATTTGGCTTCCTAATATAACAGAATTATTGAAATTTTGCGATTGAGAGTGTTTTTCTTCTCTTTTCATGTTTGTTTTCCTATCATAGAAATTTTTCCCGGCACTGTCAGTTCGAAGTGACATCGCCGGTAGAAATTTGCCGGGAGAGATAGAGGAGTTGGTTGACCTTCTCTTTGAATCTCCTGGTTTGCTCCACTATATCATGGGTGAGGATTTTACTATACTTATTTATAAATTCATTCAATCTCCCTATGGATTTTTCAATCATTTCCCTATCGGCTTGATCTTCCAGTTGAATTTCCTCATACAGGTGATTCAGAGTTGAGAATAGGATTTTTTTATCATTAGTAGGAATCGAAGCATTTTCGACGATGGAGCGGATTTTCAATAAGCATTGCTTTGCTTCATCAAGGGGGGCACTATTGAGGGTTTTAAGTACATTAGCTTCATTTGGTGCTATATTTAATTGCTTTTCAGGGAAATTGCCTCCCTCATATTGAATTTCACCGACCACACGCTTAACGACTTCGATGGAGGTGTCGACTGCTTTTTTTAAGCTCTCCGGGTTTTCGATTCTATCCACGATTTTTTCGATCCCCTCAGCCAGCAATTTGGCCATTTGTCGGCGGTACTCATGAAAGCTTTCTATGTCTTTCATTTTTTGAGAGTGATGGACTTCGAATGCATTCAATTCAAGCAAATGATTTTTGTCTTCTTTTTCCTTTCTCTTTTTTTTATGTCTTTCTTCCTCCTCGATAAATTCGGTTTCATTTTGCAGGGAATAATCTTCTTTTTTTCGTTCAAGAGCCAGGTATTTTTCCGGTATATTGTAGGTCATATTAATTTCTTTTATAATAATTCCAAATTCCCCGGAAAAATCTCGAATTTGATTGAGTGTCGTATAGGAGAGGATTTTATCTTTTACCTGGAAAAAATGCTCCTTGATATCTCCCATTTGAATTTTGCTAACCAAAACATTTTCTTGGAGCCTCTTTTTTAGTTCTTCTTGGATTCGCAGGAGGGGATCGGAGTCGAAAGCCAGTGCCATTGGCTTCGGGGATGAAATATGATAATATATCGTGCAGGTCAGAAAAAAATATTGATGAAGAGCAGATAGGGTAAGTTGAATATCGAAACAAAAATTCAGGTTGGGGTCGGAGCTAATGGCATAGCATTCGTAATCGGGTGTTTCGGAAAAAAAACGAAATTCTTTTTTAATAGGGGTATCTCCTGGATTCAAAATAGCTTTATACTGTTTACCATTCTGTTTTTTTTCAAATACAACCACACGATAACCTTCCAGGGGGGCTGGTGGTAAATTGGGTTTTACTACCCCATATTTCTGGGTTAAATTTTCCATTCTAAATTTCCTCCTGTTTGGCTTTTTTCAAAATAGGTTCTGCCAAAGCCCACTATTATCGGGGTTAAAAATAATCGAAAATATAAAAGTGCCATAGATAAGTCCTTACTTCAAAATCAAATAGCCAATGATGACCAGCAACAGGATAATTCCAAAAGCAAAAAGTTTTAATTTTCTTGCTATAGATATGGCCCAATCTAGTTTTTCAGCAATTTTCCTGATTTCATCATCCGGGTCAGTTTTTAGTTTTTCAAATACAAAATCCAGGATAGGACGTTTGGAAAAATCTTGTTTTAAAGCTTCAGGAAGTAATCCCTGGATAACCTCTGTGTATTCCTTCTCTCTTAATGAGACCAACCTGGAGGAAAACCATATTACGAATTTTGAATAGTTGTCGTCGCTGTCGAAAGAGGGCAGAGGAGAAACCTCTTCCTCCTGTATTTTTTTAATTTCCTCTTCTTCGTTTTCTATGAGTAGTTTTTCAATAAATCGCTTTTCTTCCATTTGGAAATCCACCAGTTCTTTAGTAGTCATGAACATTAAAGCCACCTGCTGTGTTTTAGGATTATCACTGTCTTTTAACCATACCCGTATTATTTTTTCAACACCGGAAAGGGGTTGTTCCCGGCTGGCCCATACATTATAAAGTGCTCCATCCCATTCGAAATAGTCATCGCCATGATCGAGCTTGCTTCTTTGTTCCAAGTGTTTCTTAACCAATTTGGTAACGATCTGTTCGACTTCATCCGGGTACATATTTGAAAATAAGGATTTAATATGAGCTTCAGTTTTTTCAAAGTTGAAACCGATTTGATTGATTATCGACTTTATAGTTGCTTTTCTCACATATAAGTTTATTTCTTTCTGAAGTAAACAATGCAGGTACCTAAAGCCATCATCAAAGGTAAGCGGCCCAATATCATCGTTATATTTTAGCCACCCATAAGTAAAGGCCAATGTAGCCATAACTGCATCACGAAAGTAAATTTCATTGGAAGACGAATTTTGCGAAAAATGAGGTTGGTACTTTGAATTCCATGAATCCAGGATTTCTTGTACCTCAAAAGGGCTTTCTTGATAAGCTAAAGCCAAACTAAATCCAATAGGCTCATTTAACCAGGTATAATATGTCATATCCAGTAGAGTATTTCTTAATTGGAAGGCGTGTGCCCTGACGACCAATGGGAGTGTATATTTACAGAATCGCGAAAATATAAAAGGATTTTCAGTATCATCCGCTAATTTTTTTAATAAATCGATGAGCCTCGCATCGAGTTGATTGGAGTCATCATAGGTGGCGGCAAAACCAACAGTAAGAGCGATGGTGGCTTTAATATAAGTCAGTGGTTTTTCCTGCTCTTCGTTTTCTGTATTTTTATTATCTAAATAATTAGCAAATATTTGACGGATAGAGGTATTAAATTGCCAGGAATGAAGTGTATCGAATAGTTCTTTGTCATTTTTATGATCTCGCCGCCTTAGTGCCATGGCTCGAGCTACCACTACCTGGATATCGAGTTCTTTCCTTGCAGCTAATCTCAGAAATGTATCTTTAACGGAATCCAAGGAAATAAGTCCAATATTATAAAGAGTTTCACTGATTATTTCTCGCAAATGATTCTGCCGCTCATCTGTGCCGTAAAGTTCAGTTTTTTTTAAGCCGGTTAAAACCGATTCAATCACAAGATTTTCCATTACCGGTAGAGCAGAGAGTATCTGCCGGCGATGACTTTCCCAAGCGAATTCAAGCAATATTCTTTGCTGCCCGACCAGGACGCTTTTGATTTTTTTGGATTTCCGTTCATCCTGGAATTCAATAAATTTGAAATAATTGCTTAGGTTATCAAGATCGCAGTAATCGAAAGCATCGATAGAAGGATTTCTTTTTCTCCAGGATTTTTCAAATAGATCTTCCATTGCAGCAAAAAATTGGTCATCGTAAAACCCGTCGAACAAGCATAATCCCATTGTAATTAATTTTTCGCGAAGCGATAAAGAGCCGAAAAACCACCGTTTAATGGCCTGCCTGTCATTCTGGCTCGTATTTAGTAGTTCTATGATATCTTCATCCTTTAAGGGTGATTTTAAAGAAGTTAAACATTTTACAAAAGTATCTATGCTTTCCGGTGTTTTTAGTTTTATGGCTATTTCCTGAAGAGAGAGGTCTCCTATGAGAAAACCGTTAGGTTCTATTATATTGATGCGTAATTCTCCAGGTAATTCTTGAATGGCATCGGAAAGCCGCTTTAAAAGTATATTTAACAGGTTTTCCGGATCGTATATGGAATCGGAGGGCAACCAGAATAACGGTTTCATATCTTTTTCGATTTTCCAGTTTTCCAATGTATCGTCGGTGGTGATAATCAGGTAATGGGGATAGTCTCTTGTTATCCTGTAAAGGCCGGAAAGGTTATTCTTAGTGTGATGAGGGGAAAATTGAGGCAATAAAAATACTGTTGGCTTGCGATACTTTTGAAGATGGGATGCGAAATTTTGAGGATTACCTGTGTTAGCCCATTCCTTTATTTCGATGGTATCGTTATTCTCCTTGTAGTGAGTAAGTAGTTTCCAGGCAAGATAGCGGGCGAAATCCAATTTATTATACCCATCTCCGCCTAAAACAACGAATTTTTCTTTCAATATTAATTCCGTTAAAAAAGGTGCATTAATGGGTATGACATAATTACACTTTTCATATACGCTTAGGGATGGAGTAATGAATTCAGGCGTAAATTGATTATAATAATGTTGAATATTTAAATCACGCCCCGCTATATTTTCTACTTTACTCTTACTACCTATATTTATCGCCGATCGATTTATTTCACTCATTTAATTCTTCCCTCCTTTTAGTACAGGCATTAAATATCCCGGTAGGTCCGGGAATTTCTGCAAGATAGAATTACATCCAAACTTAAAGGCTTGATCCACTTTTTTGCCAGCGCCCAGGGCATCATAAAAACCCACAGCAAATTCGACAGCGGCTTTGTCTTTGATTTCCTTACGCATACCTATAACATAATCGATATATTTTTTAATAGCGACCGACTGCTGCGCTGAATGGCACGCGCTGAGAATCACACATTCGACATGATCTTTACAGAGTTCAAATAATCCTGCAAGTGCCTTTAATGAGACAGGGGTGTCAGATCCTATTTCATCTTCCACCAGGAGGCCTTCCTCATTACCATGTCCGCAAAAATGAACGATATGGGGTTCGATATCCAGCAGTGCTCGCCTGAGATCATCATAACGTACCGCCCACCTGGATCGAATCTCGAATCGCTCACAATGTTTGGCACGACGTAAACCTTCCTCGATTTCTCGTACCTCTTCATCCAATCGTAACCGAGAGGTACTTTTCGGGTTAGCAGCAAGAATGAGAATTCGCTTTTTTCCCGAGTGTTTATTATTGCTTTTGGATATAGTTTTTCCATCAAGGTCAGGTTCATAGTTCTTAAGCAAATCCCGCCCAGCAATATCGCCTACTTTGCTACCTTTTCCAATGTTAATAACCGATCGATTTATGTCACCCATGCTGTTTCTCCTATTCAATTTTGGATAGCCCCTGGCTAGTTCTCTTTTGTCCAAAAGTTTCTATTGTATTGACTATGATTTTTTTTGTATTTTCTGCTTCAATATCTGCAAACATGCTGTTGATATTTCTTTTTTCCTTTGAGAGGTCCATTTCGGTAAGCAATTTTGTTGTATAAATTTTGAAATGGCAGTCACTTTTAAAAACGACGTCCTGGATTTTTGGGGGTTCAAGCAAATCGTTTCCTGGTTTTTCTGCTGTTGTCGTTTCTTTTTCATAAACTCCACTAATTTCTACAAAAATCATAATCGACTCGAAGTTGAAAGTATTGAGAATACGATTTACGTTTTTTAAGAGCCCTAGCCCACAAACTACCAGGATAAATCCTTTTATTACTGTCCAGGAATAATCTAATGCTATGATTGGTACAGATAATACCGAAATATTATCAGGAGGAAGTTGAGACAAGAACAGAAAACCAATTATAAATAACATAACTGCGGCAATCGCGAAAAGGAATATAATCGGATTACGTCCATAAGAGGAAAGTTGTGGGTAGGTTTCGCAAAATAATTTTTTATTTATTTTACCTATGTTTTTGACTGCTTCCTCTGTTTCGTTGAACCCGGACTGAGATATAAAATTGGATTTTCCGTGCCGCTGGAGAGGTTGTAAGGCTTTTTTAATTCGTGGTACAAAACTAAAGGGATTACTCTCCCCTTTTATGGATTTAATAGTCTCAAAAACTTCCATTTCACGGGTATCGATGCGATGGTAAAAATAAATCGATGCCCACCTTAGCACAGCAATGGTTGCAAGTATTATAAAAAATAATAAGGGAAAAGAGAAATGCTTTGGCGAGAGCCTGAGATTCCAGAAAAATTCATTTGGAATAATCATCTTTCCCAATAATCCAACCATGACAAATCCTGAAAAGAATAAAAATTTCTTAATGAAGGATTTATTTTTTTTAATCATCACATCCAGCAATTTTTCAGTAGGGGGTATTTTTTTCTTCACTAAAACAGATTCGATTTCATCATAATTTTCAAACTCCCGGGGTATAGGTGAGTGATACCGGATGATATTAATAAAGCCTGAGGTTAAGTTTTTAAATCCCCATCCTAAAATTATAATACCGATAGCTAAAGTTAGTAGAATAGAAACCAGGTACAGCTCATTTCCCATATAGGCTTTATCCCTTATCAAGAACCTCATTATTTTAACTGTATTTTTTAAAGAAATCGTTGAGATAATGATTCCCGATATTCCGATTACCAACTGAGAAAATCCATAAATCCGTAATGGATTGCGTGTATTTATGAGTATTTCTTTCAGATTGTTCGACACGGGTGCTCTTCCTGAATATTAAATTGTAATATTGAACATATGCTTTCCAGGGATTCGGGTAACAATATCACGACTTTCTTTTTCTCCAGGAGTTCATTGATATACATTACCTTTCGGGCATCCTCGGTGCTAAGCATTATATCCGATTGGTTAACCTGTTTGATGCACTTAACTACCAGCGGATTATCGCCAATTTCTATAAACTTTTTTGCTTTTTCAATAGTCCCAAATCTATATGAAACGATCGCCCCATTGGAAATTTTTGAAGGTAAAGCCCCAATTCCATACATTTTTTCTTGTTTTTCATTTAATATAGCAGGTGCAAGCGCCGGTTTTAAATTGAAGTCCCTGGCGTCCACCAGCAATCCCGTATAATCTTTGTTAGCGGTAACAGGGTTAAAGGGTAGCTCTTTCGCTTTCGGGGCTTTAATCGGGTCGTTTTTTTTCTCTATTCCTCTATAAATATCCCCAGGTTTGTCAGGCTCTTTTTCCTGGATTTCCATTTTTAACCTGGCATAATCTGCTCTAACCTTATCCAATTCTTCCCTTTGGGCTGCCCAATCAAACTTAGGGTAATTATCCGTTACCTTAATATCACCACCCTCAAGAGACGCAATTAGGAAGTTACCATGTTCATCGAGATTAACTTCTACTGTTACTTCACAGCTACCGTCGTTGGAATAAACCACCTCAACCAAGCGCATCCCCTTCACCATTCCGACAATTTGAGTTCTAACCGTATTGCTTTCCCTCATCATATTTTCGATATTAATGAATGAAGTAACATGGACACCTTTCACCGCTTCAAGTAGATTTCGATAAGCATCCAATTGGGCTGCCCGTTTGGCTAATATTTTCCTTCTTCCCAATTCTTTTACACTTTCGGGGCCATAGCCATTTCCTTTGACTCTCACTACTTTCGATGTCCAATTAATAGTCCCGTTAGTTCCCAATTCCTCAATCACTTCGACTTTTGAAGTTGTTTGTGCATTCAAGGAAATTCGAACTAATAGTAAAGTGACAAAGAGCCCCAGGAAAATAAAGCAACTAAACATGTATTTGACCAAAATATCTCTTCTCATATTAGACTCCTTATGCCAACTCATCTTGTTTAATAAGTGGAAGGCGAAACCTCGATTCGGATCCTATCTCCAAATGATACTGGATTTTTGGGTTTGAATCCCATTTTTTTCAAGGCATTACAAACGCTTTCTTGCAGCGTATCGATATCGCCGATATAAGTAATTTCATACTCGGTTGTCCCTGAAGTTGAGCTTCTCTGGATTATCTTCTTTACCCCATAGTTTTTTTCCAGGTTGGTTTTAAAATCCTTTAGAAGTGAATAATCTTTGATATTAACCAATTCAAGAAACACTTCTCTCCCGGAGACGGTTTTACCCTGGGATAACTGTACCCATTTATCTACTAAAAATTGGGCAGCTAATTTCCCCGCTTTCCTGGCAGCTTTTCTATATGCAAAATCCAACGAATCTTTATCAACGCCCAATACTTTTTTAACCTGGGTAGCCATGACTTGATTTGAGGAAGTATTAATGATTTTGGTAGAGATCATCACCCATGCTTTTTTAAAGGTATCTATAGGCTCCTGTTCGATCGATTTTATACTATAAAGCAGTAAGTATTCAGCTTGTTTATTCGCTTCAGGTTCGATGGATTTACTCTCCACTACGGGGAATTCCATTTCCGTCAGGTATTCGACAATACCCTCATAAGCTTCCTCATTAATTGAACCCTGGTTTGGGATGCTGCCGTCTGCAATTTTTTCATCGTATAATACTTTAATCCTCGGATTTCCCATCCTATCTCTCAAAATACCCAAAGCCTCCAGGTTGTCTTTAATTTTTTCTTGCGAAACTTCGCATTCAATCGTTACTTCCCAATCTCCCCCAGTATTTTTTTTCCTTGAGATCACCGTGTAGTTTTTAATAAATCCCCTGGCTTTCGAATAAATATTATCTTCTATTATCGTCGAGTTTTCCGACAAGGATTGTGAATCGATCAACACACCGACGCCTTGCTCAACAGCATCTCGCTGCGCCATTATCAACGCTTCCCTCTGGGTAGGACCAGTACCCGTCGCAACGATTTTGCTATATGCAGCCCAGGAAATACTAAAATGAATTGCGAAAAAGAAAAACAATATCTTTCTCATAGTTCAAACCTCCTTTCTAATTTTATCTACGTTGGCCAGGGAACCATTTAAAACGTTCCCCGAACCTCCAAAAATTCCTGGTATTTTAGTCGCTACTTTGTTTTTCTAAAAAACCTTAACGTATTACCCAGGATTACTGGGTCTTCCTTTAGTTTCAATTCAATCTTAGCCGGGATTTCAAAAAGCAGTTCATCCAATGGTCCATTATACCAGACGAGAAATGAAGCAACATTCCCTGCTCTCTGTAATAACTTTACCTGGGATACCATTTCTTTTAATACTCGTCGGATTTCAGCAAATTCGCTAAAATTATAATCATAAAATACCAGTTTATACGGCCTACCCTCCTTTACATAATCTTTCCAGAAGAAGAACAGTTTGTTCATAATATCTGGCATTGCACTGTTCACAGCCTCTTCGATTCCAGCAGAAATAGAGACATCCGCTGAGCTTAAACTGAGAGGCCTGCTGAAACCACTTTGGGAAGCTATATTCTCACCAGTCATAACGGTGTAAACAGTTATAGAAATACTTACTTTATAGCAATCCACGCGTTCCACAATAACCTCATCGACGTGCCCGATTACTTTAATATAGAAATCCGCTTTGGTATTACGTGCCAATTGCAGGAATAAGTCTTCCTCACCTTTCTCTGCAGATGATGATCGTTCCAGGGCAATCATCTCTTCGTCAGCTTCGATTTTTTTGATTTCTTCTTCCCCGATGAAAGGAATATGTTGCCCCTGGAGAAAAGACCCGATTTGAGCATAAACCAGGTCTTTTCTTAGTGTAAACGCGCGAGAAGATTTTTCTTCGTCCACATAAGGCATGAGAGTAAAATTATCCAACTGCTTTCTTAAATCATTCGCTTTCTCGATTATTCCTCTGTCCTCCAAATTTTTACGCAATTCATCTCTATTGATATTCAACTCCAACGTCATAGCAATTTTATATTTTTCACCGTTGTGAACTCCTTTTCCTGATATTTTACGTTTTATCCTGTAGTCAAATATATATTTTTCAACCTCTGAAAACAATGCCTCTTGCTGCGCCTTAAATTTTTCTTTTTCCTCCTGGGTAGATAGCATATCGTTAATAACTATTTCCACTCCTGTCTTCATGGCACTTAATTTAGTATCACCAACTCCTTTTCCCCAGCCTTGAGCAATTACGGAAACCGTTTTTTCATCCTTATATTGAATTTGCGAGTAGAACAAAGAACTTAGGTATAGGATACAAAAAAAAAGGATTATTCTTTTTTTCATCGGATGAACCTCTAATATATGTTAAAAAGTAACTTTTACGCCGAAATTCATACTCAAACCGATCGAGTTCCATTGCCATCCATCCGGGAAGTCTTCTTCATTATTATTATATTCTAAAGTAGCCGGGTTTGGGTAATAATCCAGGGTAAAAGCCCCAAATGCACTTAATGAAGGAGTAACCATGAATTCAAGGCCTGCATTAGCCGTAAAACCAATAGAAGTGCCACTTGTCTCATTAGAATAACTATCAGTTATCGCAGCATTATGGACTCCAAAAAATCCACCTAAATTTAGAGCCAATCGCTTTAGGTACATTTTTTTCACCACTCCCAGGTTTATTATAACTTGTGAAACAGTGTAGTAATTACCCCAAAAGCTTGTCGGGGCTGGAGCTCCAATCCGTAAATTCAAAGCTGTATAATACTCTGACCATCCAAGTGTAGGACCCATTTCATATTCTAACCCAAAAAATAGGCATTTATGAGTGCCTCCTACAATATCTATCGCATAGATGCCATCTAAAGGCATAGCAATCTGGAGCGGCATAATACCATATGCGCCTATAGCATTAATCCCAATTTTCGGGTCTTCTATTACCTGGTCGCCTTCTGTCGGTTTCCCAATTAAAATTTGAGCTTCGGAATATGATCCTTTGACCGTTCGAATCTTACCGAAACCTGTCATTTTTTTTCTGCCATCGGCATGTTTAACATATGTCTTGTATCGTTCATCGATTTTAATCCCTGTATCATTCCCCATATCAAATCCAAATTTTGAACGCTTTACCATCGACAGCTCAGCCGTAATACAAAATTCCGGGATCTCTTTCAATTGCTTCTTCAATACAGTAAATAAGCCTGCGATCGAATCTCGAAAACTCTCTTCATCTTTTTTCTCTTCTTCCGGTAATCCATATAGGTCGCTGTTATCTACCTGTAAACTCCCGGTAAAGGATGCCAATGCTCCAATCCAGTTCTTTTTATTGTTTATCCTCAGAGTCTTTATTTTTTCCTTTGTTTTGGTTTTATAAATATCAAAATGGACATACATATTATATATGTAACTGGCAGTTTTATCTCCCTGGACAACCTCTCGTTCTACGAAATCGAGAAATGGAACCAAAACAAATGAGTCTTCTGTTGTTTTTATAAGTGAATCACTGGTTAATACAGCTTCCTTAAGTTTACCATCCGGTTCAAGTCGTTTTAGAGTAATATCCTTTACATTTTTTTCTATATACGAATGTGTGTCTTGTAAAAAGGCATCAATAGAATCGTCTGAACTTACATTAAAAGAATCGATTCTTCTGAAATCCAAGACAAACATCTTGAACATCTGGTGAAGCAGGAAGTCTTTTCTTGCGTCGTTGATTAGGGATGAACTTATATTATTATTAATAAGGATTGGAAAGATGAACAATGATTTTCTCTCATAGCTTTTTAAATCACCATTCGTTGATTGACCTCCGGTTACTTCCTGGGCTGGTAAATAAACCAGCACCGCCATTACCATTAAACCCAACAAAAAACGTTGACTTCGATAAGACTTAAAATTTGGCATAGTACTCTCCTTTAATCTTCGATAGATTTATTTCTATTTTACACCACCAACAACCTTGATCACGTTTTCCAATCATTTCTACTGTAATTTGCAATCTGCTACTTGCTACATATTACATATCAAATGATCTGGATTAAATAAACCCTGACCAATTATGTGGCAACGCTCATATTCAACCAAGTTTAGAATCAATTTAGCGTTCAGGGATATTTTCACATTGTTTTGAAGCCTTGTAAATCCTAAAAGTTGTGCAAGCCTTCCCCTTTAATAGAAGATATTCGAAAATTGTTTCCACCAAATGTTTTACAAGAAATCTCCAGTTAAAAAGAGATATCCGAAAATACGAATCATTGGAATAGTTTAAAAGGAAATTAATATGATATAGTACGGTTTTTGAGGCTTTTTGCCGTATTTTTAGCTTTTTTACACAACTTTTAATTTTGAACCGATGGGAAAAAATATGTGGCTGCCCCCGTTCGATTTTTTTACTTAATAAAAAAGCAAACCTGGAAACGAGAACCCGTGCACCCGTGAACCGATTATTATCTTTTCATGATCGATTTTTTCAAAGTCTTCCATCCCAAATCCTGCAACCTTTCATTCATCATCCGGTAACCCTTTCCATATACCGGGTCCGGGTTGTCTTTCATTTTATTTAAAAGCACTTTTCCCAGTTTGGAACCGTCTGCCCGATAAACCAGGGCACAACCGAGATTGCAAAAACCTTCCTTTTCTTTTCCAGGTAGATCGATGTTATTTTTTATTAGCCATACATGTAGAAGCTCATGAGCCAGGACCGCTTCGAATTCCAAACGCGGTATCCCCACCAATATATAAATTCGATGTTCGGTACGAATTACCCTTTTACCTTCATAAATGACGCTGCTTTTGGTGAGCCCCTGGTCTTGTCCCGTGGATTTCCCGCCTTTTAACCGATTTAACGTAAACCTATCCACAAGCTGGATGGGAATATCACGAGGAATATCAATAAAGGATGCAGGAGAGGCGGACAGTATTTTTAATACCCCAGGCAGGCACCCGGCAGCTTCCTCGTTATCATCCACAATCGAACGCTTGCATATCCCACAAACGATCCGACCGTCATCATACCGGTATCCGCCATCAGAGGTCGCAGATGAAATAACCCGGGAACAATAGTCGCAGGTTTGTATTTTTTCATTATTATGAAACTCATGGGACCGGTTTCCCCACACATCCGTCACATATTTTCCCGAAATAATCGGCTGCTTGCATACACTGCACACAAGGGCTTTATGCTGTAAATAGCACGACTTGTGATACTTACCTCCTTTATCGGAAAAGTATTCGCCGCTCAGTGCCTTTCCACAAATAGTGCAGCGCAGCGGGGTACACTGGGAATGGTATTTTTTACCATTATAAACAATCCATGAACCTTCGATCGGTTTCCCGCACTTCGCGCAAAACAAACCTACTCTCTTTTTATAGCACAGGGGGTGATAGTATTCCCGGTTTAAAACATGGTATTTTCCATGTATAACTTTTTTGCATTTCGCGCAGACAAAACATCCGGGGTGAAAAACCAATCCATCTGCTTGAATATATTTTGAAGTCAACGGCTTTCCACATTTCGCGCACGTTATTTTTTTTTCAGCATGGTTGGTTCCGGTGGGGTGAGGTTTCGAAAAAAGGGCAGTTTGAGCCGCCAGGCATCCGATCAGGGCCAGGGCAGCGAAGAAATAGGACAGTTTATAATTAAAATCTTCGATCTTTCGAGGCATATTTTTGGGGCACATTAACGAGATGAAGAGATATACAGTGTTGGATTACCTTGATGAAAAGAGTTATAATCCGTTTAAAGTCTCGCGGGATTGTTCTCTCTCCCGGATTTCGTTATCATCTGAGCCGCACGACCTATTGAGCATGAAAATCACGAATACAAGCAATACTATGGCGATGATAATCATGTTTTTTCTACTGATGTTCCAATTCTTTTTGGGTAAGTCGGCCTGGCAGTGTATACAGGTATTCAAATTCTCAGGTGTTGCTCGTCTGCAAATCGGGCAAATTATTTTTCCTGGTGCTGGCATTTTGCCTCCTTGTATTATTACAATAAAAGAATAACAGTTAATTTATTAAAAGTCAAAAAAAATAACTTCCTTTCCCTTTTAAGGAACTACTTGATAATTGTTAATTGCTAATTGTTAATTGATAATTGTTAATTCCTTTTTTGTGGACGGTGGACCACGTGGACCATGTGGACGTAGTGGACGCTTTTCAATTGAAAATTGATAATTGTTAATTCTATTGCGGTTCTTCAGTCAAAATTCATTTCAAAAGTTTCTTGCGAATCGATTTTCAAAATGAGCACTGCCGGCTGGATTAAAGAATATTTGACATCCGCAATATTTAGTTATATACTTTACCCATGAGCTCCAAAAACCAAAAAAGAGTAATGGGTAATATTTTTCTATTAAGGAGGATATTCAAATGATTCAATCAAAAAAGCAATTTCACACATACCTTTTACCGGTTTTCATCGTGTTAATGCTAATCTCGGCAAATCGGATTATTTTCGGGCAAACAGGAAAGCAGGAAAACCCCGACATGTGGTACTATGTCAAGAGCAACGTAACTATGGTGGTTTACGGAGACAATAACGCGATAGAAACAAAAAACATGGGCTCCGAAGAAATCTGGATCAAGGAGAACGAAGTGGCCGACGTATCGAGCCAGGATGTCACCTATCTCAATACGTTAACCAACCAATTGGTTATCGTTGACCTTCGAACCCGGACCTACATGACTACATCGATCCCATTGAAATTGGAAGATATTTTTACCGCCGAACGATTAGCAGCACGCCAAAAGGAAATCAATACGGGTGCGGTAAAAAAACTGAAAAATCCCCGCGAAATCCTCGGGATAAAATGCAATTGCTATCAAGTCACCATGAAACGGAGTCCCGATGCCAAAGCAAACATTTTAATGGTCTGGGCTTCGGAAAAAGTTCCCTTCGATTTTAAACTCTTTGACCGATTACTCGAATATAAACGAATCATCTATAACCGGGATGAAAAACTGCGCAAAGAATTGCGTAAAATAAAAGGCTTCCAGCTTCGAATCGAGAATCCCGGCATCGTTGATGGGAAAAAGGTTAATTACATCTCGGAAGTGGTTGAAATTTCAAAGAAAACACCCCCTTACAAAACCATCGAGGACTTGCTCAAGAGCGAAGGCTTTACCAAAACCGTGAAATTAAGCAAATAACCGCCATCGTAAAGCTAAATCGTCGAATAGCCTGTGAATTCGTGAATTCAAAATAGCTTGACTTAAAGGCTAAATTGATATAAAATATTTTTCTATTTACGAGTAACCCTATTTCAACTCTGCGATGAAAATCTGTCCGAAAAGGAAAGATTTTCTCCCGGGTTGACGGTTTAAATGGATTTAAGACCGCCAACCTTTTTTAAAAACATAACGAATTTGAAACCTATACGAATTCATCGATCGATAAAGATAAACAAGATGGATCGATGATATGGGAGCTAACCATGACAGACGAAAAACTACAACAAAATAGTAAAGATAGTAAGAAGAAAAAAAAGGCTGAAACAACCGCCAGCCCTAACCCCGGACCCTCCGAACCCGGGATCAGAGAAACTCACTCATTTCAAGCAGAAACCAAAGAACTGCTCAATATTATGATTAACTCTCTTTATACGCATAGAGAGATTTTCCTGAGAGAATTATTATCCAACTCTTCGGACGCTATCGATAAAATCAACTATTTATCCCTGACCCAACCCGACATTCTTGAAGGCGATTATGAATTCAAAATCATATTAGCCATCGATAAAGAAGCCAAAACGCTTTCGGTTTCCGACAACGGCATCGGCATGAATTATAACGAAGTCATCGAAAATATCGGGACTATTGCGAAATCCGGTTCCAAAGCCTTCCTGGAAAGCATTAAAAACAAAGACCAGGTGGATTTAATCGGGAAATTCGGCGTTGGATTCTATTCCTCTTTCATGGTAGCCGAACGCGTCGTGGTGATTACTCGAACTGCCAACACCACCATGGGTACACGCTGGGAATCCACCGGGGACGGCACCTTCACTATAGAAAATTCCCCAAAAGAAAAACGGGGAACAGAAATCACCCTCCACCTGAGAAAAGAAGCCTGCGAAACCAATGAACCGGAAGAGGATTTCCTTAACCAATACACCATCCAAAACCTGGTTAAAAAATACTCCGATTATATCGCCTACCCCATCGAAATGGATTTCGTCCGCGAACAACCCCTCCGGGACAAAGACGGAAAAGCCATCGACGGGAAATACGAAACGGTCATCGACCACCGGAAACTCAATTCCCAAACCCCCATATGGGAAAGAGATTCCAAAAAAATTACCAAAGATGAGTATTTCCAATTCTACAAACATCATTTCCACGATTGGAACGAATTCGCCGACGTTCTCCACATCAAAGCCGAAGGAAATATCCAATACACCGCACTGCTGTTCATTCCTTCCAAACCGCCTTCCAATTTATATGAAAAGACCTACAAAGCAGGAATTCACCTGTATTCCAATCATATTTTCGTGATGGCCGACTGCAAAGACCTTCTCCCGGATCACTTGCGATTCGTTCGCGGCCTGGTCGACTCCCCGGATTTCTCTCTCAATATTTCAAGAGAAATTCTCCAACACACGGAACAATTGAAATTGATCGGCAAAGGACTGGAAAAACGGGTCCTCAAAGCAATGGAAAACCTCCTGAAAGCAGAACGAAAAACCTATGAAGAAGTATGGAAAGAAGTAGGTAAAGCCATCAAAGGCGGTATTTATATGACCTACAAAAACAAAGAATCCCTCCAGGACCTGGCGATGTTTCCTTCCTCCTATAAAGAAGACGGCTGTTCAACCCTTAAAGAATACGTGGAACGAATGAAAGAAGGTCAAAAATTTATCTACTTTGCCCCGGGAAAAGATATCGATACCATCAAACGTATGCCCCAATTGGAAGTATTCCGGGATAAACAGGTAGAAATACTCTACTTCATGGATAAAGTGGATGAATTCATGGCCCAAAACCTGGATGAATACGATGGAAAAAAATTGATGTCCATCATACGGCAGGACCTCGACCTGGATAATATTATCAAAGAAGATAAACCGGAGAAAAAAGACGAAGCAGCTAAAGACGAGAAAAAAGACGACGACGTTTCCGAACGATACAAAGACCTGTTTAAAATCATGAAAAAACACCTGGGTGAAAAGGTTTCGGAAGTCCGGCTCAGCAAACGTTTAACCACAAGCCCGGTCTGCCTGGTCACCAGTAATACCGGCGTTACTTTCAACATGGAACAATTACTGAAAGGCGCCAATCAAATTACCCCTCGCGCCACCAAAATAATGGAATTGAACGAGAAACACAAAATCTTTTCCGCACTCCTGGACCTGTACGACAATAACAAACACGGCGATGAGATTAAAATGATGTCCGAACTACTCTACCACCAAGCCCTCCTGGTCGAAGGTTATGAATTGGAAAATCCCGTGGAATTCTCCAACCTGATTTCCGAAATGATGGTGGCCGCCTATTCAAAAAATAAATAGGCCGGAAGCAGTGGCATGATGGAATAATGGAGGTAAAACAGGCTATCGGTCTTCATTATTCCATTAGTCGTCACCCAGATATATCACTTAATTGGAAGGTTGAAAAAAATTTCCCGCTTTGGATTAAAGTATCTTCATTATTTTACGAAATATAAATATGGAAGAAAGACAACGGGATAGAATTCGCAAAAAGCTGCTCATTAAAGTCGAAGGACAGTCCAGCATAATGGCGGATATGTCCAAAAACGGCATGCGCCTTATTTTACCCGTTCTCTTAAAAAAACAAACCATATCCATTACCTTCCAAATGGAGAACCTAAAACTGGAACTAAAGGGGATTATCCGGTGGATCAAAAAGGAAACCACCGTTTATGACCAGGCTCAATACCAGGTTGGAGTCTACCTGATGGAGCCCCCCGAAGAGTATATTTTATTGGTGGAAAAATTGTTGGAAGAAAAATGATTTATTTTTTCCTCCCGATATGATACAATATAAGCTGGTTTTAACATGGTTATCGTGTTCCAATGGTTAAACCGGCATATTATCCCGGTCCAAGGTTTAGGGATATTTACTCGCTTTTGTCATTGAGAAGCGCTTTAATATTGAAAGGCTGCTATTAACCGATCCCAGGTTCTCCACCGGGTAATAGCTTTTCAACGTGAAATAGTGCATCGCCGAGTAAGCCGGGAATGGAGGTTTGTGGATGAAAAATTTTCAAAAATACTTCGGGTTCCACCAGGTTGTTGGGGGAGTAGTATTTTTCTTCATTACGTTTCTCATCAGTTCGGGATTAACAGGGGAACAACTCCCCAAACCAACCTATGAAAACTCTTGCATTATTTCCTTTTTCGGGGGGTTCCTGGACGTCCCGCCGGATGTCGAATATCTTAAAAGTCAATTCGGTAACGGGTTGTATGCCCCCTTCTGTTTTTCTGTTTCCCTTGGAATAGAGACTGCCTGGAATATCGATATCTCCTCCCCCGATAGTGAATTACAATTTTTTAAGAAATACGTCGACTCACTTGTAGATAAAGCAAAATCAAACGGCGTCGGACTTCACCTGGTCTTGTTTGTAGGAATGTCCCGCAATCCCTATTATTACCGGGCCGCAAAGGAAGAAGATATACGAAACGCACAGTGGTACAACGACAACAACCTGGCTCTACCCAACGATAACCCCAACATTCCCACCATCAACACCGGTGTTTATACCACTCTTTCACGCTATGCACGCAAATTACGCGCTCATATCGACATTAAAACCAAACTGGCCCTGGAGTATTTGAAAAAAAAACAGGATGAAAATCCAAACCTACTGCTCATCATCAGTGGACCTGGGGAAATAGAATTAAACTCGCTTCGAATAAACAATAACAAGGTTCTCCAGGATTTCTTCTGCGACTATTCCCCCTTTTCCATCCTGGAATTTCGAGATTGGATAAAACACGAAGGTCTATACGGACCCGGTGGAAAATACGAAGGCCAGGGTTATAAAAATGGAGGAACCCGGTACCAGGGAGGGCAAGGACTCGATAATTTTAACCAGGACTTTAAAACTCATTTTGTTTCTTGGGATTTGAAATACTATAACTGGAGTCTATCGGACCCCATCGATACCGATTACCTGGATGATGTCAACCCGGATCCCGGCACAATCCCCGTATCTGCCTACAAATTCGGGGGCATGCTCCCGGATTCCGGTTCTCATTTCATCGATGGCGGTTTCGATCCTCCACGCCAAATGAAAAAAAAAGGAGAGGACCTCTTCTGGGATTTATGGCATTTATATCGCGAAACCTCGGTATTTCATTTCGTTAAAGATTTTATTTCTTTAACACGGGAAGCCGGCTTACCGAAGGATCGTATATTTACGCACCAGATACCCGCAGAGTATTTATTCGGGACTCGCCCCGATGATCCCAATATCAATTTAAACCCACGCTATTATACTTCCGCGTCTCCTTTATGGACAGCAGATGTATTCCCGGATGTCGGCCTGGGCATGACCATGTACGATATCAATTTCCGCTTATGGATCGCCCGTACCTCTCTATATCTTTTACCCGCCATCGCTGCTCTGGGCCGGACCAATTGGGGAGCCATGGAATACAATCCCGAAGTCACCGCAGGAGAGACTGTCGAATATTTAAGCTCACCCGAAGATTTACACCTTCAAATTATGAAACTTTATGATCATAATGCCCACATGGTGAGCTTTTACAGGTGGACAGATATTCTCTCCCGCCAGGTTAAAGGCAACAATCGAGAGACTGCCATTAAACTTTTTTTCGATTCGATTAAGGACCGGGCACGAATGCCGGTTAAAACCGTTTACACTCCACGGACCGTTAAAAAATTCACCGGCAGCTACAACTCCTCCAACAAAGGAATTGTTTTAAATTGGTCCGATAAAATCTGGACCGATCTCAAATTCCGGTGGAGCGATTGGGGAGATTTTAAAGAATTTGTCATATACCGGGGGTATACCCCGGACTTTCAATGTAACTCCTCGTTTGAAATAGCCCGGACTACAGGCAACGTTTATGTCGATCAATCACACCGTAAAGTCAAATATGTTTTTTATAAAATTAAAGCCATGAATACCCTGGGTCAAATGGGAAGTTCCGCATCTACGCAGGTTTACCTTTCCCAATATGCCCCCCCTTCCATGTCCGTATCCCGGAAACAACTGAACTTCGGTGCTTCTACAGTCGGCAAAACCACCCCACCCCAAACATTCCGCGTGATCAACAGCGGCGGAGGTATAATCGATTGGACGGTAAAGAACAGTGCCGATTGGATTTCCTGTACCCCATCGAACGGCATTAATACAGGGATAATAACTGTGTCCGTCAATCCATCGGGGAAACCCAGCGGCATATACATGGGTAACATCGAAGTGAAAGCAACCGTGGATTCCAAAGAAGAGAAATATACCATCCAGGTTAAACTAAAAATCTATTTCGAAAAAGACGGCACTCCATTCGGGTCGCTGGACACACCCGTTAACGGCGCCGCCGTCCAGGGCAGTATCCCGGTCACCGGCTGGGTCATCGATGACATCTACGTTGAAAACGTTAAAATATTCAGACAAACCGAAACCGATCCCGTTTATATCGGCGATGCGGTATTTGTCGAAGGGGCACGCCCCGATGTCGAAGCCGCTTTTCCCATGTATCCCCTCAATCAAAAAGCCGGCTGGGGATATTTACTGCTTTCCAACTCCCTCCCCAATAAAGGAAACGGAACCTTTACCATTTTTGCCGCAGCCTCGGACAACACCGGCCATATCGGTATCCTGGGCAGTAAAACCATTACTTGCGATAATGCCAATGCCGTAAAACCCTTTGGAGGAATCGATACCCCACTCCAGGGCGGGACTGCTTCAGGACAGTTTTACCTGAACTACGGTTGGGTGCTTACCCCTCAACCCAATTCCATTCCTATCGACGGTTCCACCATCGATGTCTATGTCGACGGCGTACTCCTGGGAAACCCGGTTTACAATATTTTCCGCGAGGATATCGCTCGTTACTTTCCCGGTTATGCAAACAGCAATGGAGCTGTCGGGTATTTCGAATTGGATACCTCCGCCTATTCCAACGGAACCCATTCGATCATCTGGGTCGCTTCCGACAGCGCAGGTAATTCCGACGGCATCGGCAGCCGCTTCTTCCAGGTCCAGAACCCCAACAAACCCACTTCCTCTCTCGAAAACCAGACTTCCTTCGGTCATATTCCCCCTGTGATACAGGATTCGCACGAACCGGTTTTAATGAAGAAAGGGTACGACTCGAAAGAAAAACCCAATCCATTAACCCCCGATAGCCTTGGTCGTTTTAATATCAAACTCCATGAAATGGACCGCATCGAATTGTACCTCGGGAATCATGCCCGTTGGGTGAATGGGTATCCTCTTCCTTTGGGGTCTACCTTCGACCGAGCCCCCGGTGTTTTTTACTGGCAGCTCCCCGCCGGCTTTATTAAAAATTACCCATTGACCTTTATCGGACAAGAAAAAAATGGAAATTGGATTAAAAAAACCATCCACATATCCGTTATTCCAAAATTTTCCCGATAAAATTTCGCGAAATGCTTGACTTTTTCACAATAGTAGGATAAAACTGGTTTTCTAAAAAGGAGTGCGAATAAAAATACGGATGAAGCGGATATCAAACCGATCGATTTCCTGGTTATTACTTGTACTGATAGCTGTACCGTTCATATATGGTTCAAAAAAAACCGGGAAAAATTCTCCTTTCATTATCGATTACCAGGATCATTTGAATAAAAAATTTAAAAAAATCCAACGGGAACATACCGTATTTATTATCGTTCACACATCGGAAGCCGGTTTAGAAAGTACGCTGCTCACTCTTTCTCACGGTAAAGATGTCGGTAAATACCGTACCAATGGCGGGCATTCCAATTATGCCATAGCACGGGATGGACAGGTTTACCGCATACTGAATCACCCGTACCGGTCGGACCATGCCGGTCTCAGCATGTGGGACGGCATCGAAGATATCAGTTCCTACTCCATCGGCATCGAATTGATCGGCTACCACTATGCCGATATCACTCCCCAGCAGTATTCTTCTTTGGGCCGGTTATTAAAAATTCTCCAGCGATTGTACAGTATCCCCGATAAAAACGTTTTGACTCACAGCCAGGTCTCTTATGGAAAGCCCAACCCCTGGAATAAACGCCCGCACAGGGGCCGAAAACGCTGCGCGCTTAACTTCGAAAGAGAAAAAGCCGGTTTGAAAGATGCATGGGAAAACGACCCCGACGTTCAACTAGGCCGGTTAGCCGGGGATACGCATATTTATAGTATGTTTTATAAAAAATTTGCCAATGCCCAAAAGAAACCTGCTCCGGTTTCGGTTGTTATCGATGTAAACCCGCCAACCATTGAAAAAACTCCCCTGCCCACCGAACCCGTTTATGCCGATTCCAATATAATCAGTAAAGATAATACCGCCTGGAATATTGCAGGTGAAGATTATGATGATCCTTCTACCTTGTATGCGCTGCCGGATAACCGGGATATTCGAGGCGATCAAATGGAAAAAACCATCGGTTGGGACAAGATACCGACCGGGACCCGTGTTTTATTGAACCAACCCATGGATATCGAAGCGAAAAAAGGCCCTCTTCTTCCCATTACAAAAGAATACACTGCCTGGAGTTATGCCCAGCAAAAATACAAAGAACCCACTACATTTTATTTCATGCCGGACAACCGGATCATACCCGGTAATGAAATGTCGGATTGGGATAACTTACCCGACGGTACCCAAATGATTATCGGGTATTCTGCTCCGAAGATGATTCAAGCCGCCAAAGGAAAAACCGCCTGGGGTTTGGCCGGTCGCTCCCATAATCTGCCCGATACCGTTTATTTCATTCCAGGCCTTGGCCTTCGTACCGGGGACCAGGTTTTAAATTTCAATGATCTACCCCTGGGAACCAGTGTGTTTTTACCCGCGACTGTGACTGCGACTGAAAAAGAAAAGAAAAACGTTAAATAAGATAAAAATGAACCACTTACAATTAATAAACACGATTCTCCTTAATAAAAGTTTTTTGCCTGCTATTTTACAAGAAAGTACGGGAATAAAACACGATAAACAATTATAAACAAACGTTCAAAAACAAAAACCAATTCCCCTAAACAAAAGTTTTTTGCCCGCTATTTTACAAGAAAGTACGGGAATAAAACACGATAAACAAATTATAAACAAACGTTCAAAAACAAAAACCAATTCCCCTAAACAAAAGTTTTTTGCCTACTTTTTTTCAAAAAAGTAGGTTTTTTAAAAAAGTAGGTTGAAATACATTGGTTTTTCATCTATAATACGATTTCGAAAGAAATGAAATGTGAAATAAAATTAGGAGGGCGTAATGTCAGACGCACTTGGAATGATTGAAACAAAAGGATTTGTAGCCATGGTGGAGGCATCGGACGCCATGGTAAAAGCTGCAAAAGTCGAATTAGTCGGATATGAAAAGATCGGCGGCGGTTACACCACGGCTATTGTTCGAGGCGATGTCGCTGCGGTAAAAGCAGCGGTAGAAGCAGGCTCTAGGGCTGCTCAACAAGTCGGAGAACTGGTTTCTGTTCACGTAATTCCCAGACCCCATGAAAACATCGACAAAACTCTTCCTCTAGGACGCGGCGGCGAAGTTATTACTAAAAAAGCCGCTAAATAATTTTCGCCTCCTGTGCCCAGACCTTAGTATCTATCTTTATTCATACCGGGCCCGGCGCACAGCAATTGGAGCATGCCATGCAATTGGGAAAAATTATAGGAACAGTCGTATCTACGCAAAAAGATGAAAAACTCGTCGGTTTGAAGTTTCATATCGTTCAATTCGTGGATATGGACATTAAACCCGTCGGCGGTTTTGTTGTGGCGGTGGACAGCGTAGGAGCAGGTGTCGGTGAAATCGTTTTGGTGGCATCCGGCACAACAAA
>Ga0209593_10000078_pt1 | contig 48727 bp, 38 predicted proteins | sample PPLLaktember2015_3_FD_187260 | JGI IMG/M metagenome (GOLD analysis project Ga0209593, IMG submission 187260) | Freshwater sediment microbial communities from Prairie Pothole Lake near Jamestown, North Dakota, USA - PPLs Lake P7 Core (6) Depth... | ecosystem: Environmental > Aquatic > Freshwater...
GACCCAGCTGTCTGATGGTACACCCTGGCAGGAATTTATGACGCAGCGTCCTTACTATAAGAAATTGCAGGGACCCAAACAGGATTGGCAAAATGCAGTATCAATGCCGCTTGAAAGAATGGCAGAGGTATACCTGACCTATGCTGAAGCGCAGATAATGGCGACAGGCAATACTTCGGACGCCAGTGCACTTGAAGCGGTGAATAAAATTGTCCGCCGTGCCGCCGGGCTGCCCATCAATACACCCGACATATCTGTGGATTGGACTTCAGCCACCCAGGATGAAATTGTCCAGGAGAAAGCCTGGGAATTTGCAGGTGAATATTGCCGCTGGTTTGATCTTGTGAGATTACAGAAGGTAGAAGAAGTATTGGCCACTAAGGATCCTAATGATTTACAGCCCCTTGGAACAGTGACATATTTCCTCCCGCTTCCTGCAAGTGAAACATTGGCAAACCCCAACCTGGCTGATTAATCACAAGCAAATGCCAGGATTAAAAATTAAAAGCGGGGTATAATCTGATTTATACCCCGCTTTTTCATCCACACCATGCATTGGCTATTTATTCATCAGCAACCGGTACGAAAAAGACCGCTGAAATAATTGAACGAAAGAGGTTGAAAACGGACGAGTTTTCTTATATTTCAGAAAATAATTCTAACTAACTACATGAAACGCCTTGCCACTTTTAGCCTGTTCCTGATCCTAATCGCTTTTACACCTTTTTTAAACGCGCAGGTTGGCAATACAGTGATCCTTAATGCCGACCAGACTTCAGATACCATCAGCCGGCATATTTACGGACATTTTTCCGAGCACCTTGGAAACTGCATATACGGCGGAATATGGGTTGGAGAGAATTCATCCATTCCCAATACACGAGGCATACGCAACGATGTCACCGGGGCTCTCAAAAAGCTGAATATACCAAACCTTCGGTGGCCGGGTGGATGTTTTGCCGATGAATACCACTGGATGGACGGGATAGGGCCACGTGAAAACCGTCCTAAAATGATAAATACCCATTGGGGCGGTGTCGTTGAGGACAATAGTTTCGGAACCCACGAGTTTCTTGATTTTTGCGAGCAGCTGGGAACTGAACCTTATATTTGCGGCAATGTAGGCAGCGGTTCGGTTGAAGAAATGTCAAAATGGGTTGAATACATCACATTTGACGGAATGAGCCCGATGGCTGAATTGCGGCGGAAGAACGGCCGCGAGAAGCCATGGAAAGTGAAATTCTGGGGGGTAGGGAATGAGAATTGGGGATGCGGGGGCAATATGACGGCTGAATATTATGCCGACCAATATAAAAGATACAGCACTTATTGCCGAAACTATGGTTCCAACAGGCTGGTAAAGATTGCTGGCGGACCCAATTCAGGTGATTACCACTGGATGCAGACCCTGATGATGAACATACCGGGTAACATGATGGGAGGCGTATCACTGCACTACTATACGGTTCCGGGTTCCTGGGAGTTTAAGGGTTCGGCCACCCGGTTCAGTGAAGGGGAGTATTTCTCCACAATCAGTAAAACATTATACATGGAAGAAATGATCACAAAGCATTCCGCCATCATGAACCAGTACGATCCGCAAAGAAAAGTAAGCCTGGTGGTGGATGAATGGGGCGCGTGGTATGATGTTGAACCGGGAACCAATCCCGGATTCCTGCGCCAGCAGAATACACTCCGTGATGCACTCGTTGCAGGCATCAATCTGAACATTTTCAACAATCATTGTGGCAGGGTGAAAATGGCAAATATTGCCCAGATGGTAAATGTGCTGCAATCCGTATTGTTTACGGATGGTGCACGTATGGTGCTGACACCCACCTATTATGTATTTGAGATGTACAAGGTTCACCATGACGCCACCCTTATTCCGCTTGTCCTCAAATCGCCCGATTATGTTTATGAAGAAAAGAAAGTCCCTGCCGTGAGCGCTTCGGCTTCGAAGGACAGGAACGGGATAATTCATGCCACATTCACCAATGCCGACCCGCACAATATGATTGAACAGCATATCGAAATGCACGGAATGAATGCAGGCAAAATCACGGGAAAAGTGATCACGGCAAAGGAATTCAATGCATACAATACCTTTGAAGCACCGTACGTGGTCAAAACGACAGATTTTTCCGGTTTTAAAATGGACGGAAACCTCCTGCATATTAAGCTACCCGCGGCATCTGTCGTGATGATCGAAATCAGTAAGTGAGTTTTACAAGTCAAATTAACAACCATGAGATCCGTAATATTTTATTTAATTCTGGTTAACCTTATCCTCACGGGATGTAAACCAAAACCTGACTCGGTATCCTCAATAAATCAGATGATCTGGGGAAAGGAAGGTGAAGCGGCCATAAAACTGTTCACCCTTACCAACCGAAAAGGTATGGAGGTAAGGATTACCAACTTTGGAGGAATTATAACCTCTGTGCGGGTTCAGGATAAAAATGGAAAAATGGAAAATGTGGTTCTCGGATTCGACAGCCTCAGTGGGTACCAGGGAACGCACCCTTATTTCGGAAGCCTTGTTGGCAGGTATGCGAACCGGATCGCAAACGGAAAATTCGTTCTCGATGGCACCCCATACACCCTGGCTGTCAACAATGGCAGGAATCATTTGCACGGCGGCCTTAAAGGATTCGACAAACAGGTGTTCCGGGTTGACACGGCTTATGCATCAAGGGATTCTGTTTTACTTGCGCTTACTTATCTCAGTGCGGACGGGGAAGAAGGATATCCCGGGAATCTGAAGGTAAGGGTTACGTATGTCCTTACCGGAGAAAATGAGATCAGGATATGGTACGACGCTGAAACAGATAAACCGACCGTCCTAAACCTTACAAACCATAGCTATTTTAATCTTACTGCCTGCAGGGAAAATATATTGAGCCATGAAATGGTGCTGATGGCGGATTCCATTACCCCGGCGGATTCCACACTTATTCCCACCGGCATTCTTTCCCCCGTTTCAGGCACGGCTTACGATTTTACTACAGCCCATACTATCGGGGAGCGGATTGACGATGTGCCCGGGGGGTATGACATCAATTATAAATTAAGGAACCGAACCGGGCAACTGGTCCAGGCAGCTGAAGTATATGAGCCTGCTTCGGGAAGGCTGTTGCAGGTTTTTACCACTGAGCCCGGCATCCAGTTTTATACAGGAAATTTTCTGGATGGCTCACTGACCGGATCCAATGGGTTACGATACGATAAACATTCCGGTTTTTGCCTGGAAGCCCAGCATTTTCCCGATTCGCCAAATCAGGCGCAGTTTCCAACGGCAATATTGCGACCAGGGGAAAAATACAGGCAGCTGACCATTTACAGGTTCACCGTAAGGCCGTGAACATCCCGGACATAATATTTCAAGATTTTTAATTAAAAGTAGAAAATACTTTTTATATTTACTTTGTCACAAACTGGGAATAGAACTGCGAATGGATAACGATATATACCGGATACATGACAGGCATTATATTGCGGTTGACTGTGTGATATTCGGCTATGAAGATCATGAACTGAAAGTTTTGCTGTATCCAAGGGGATTTGAACCTTCTCTTGGAAAATGGTCTTTATTGGGCGGCTTTGTCACGAAAAACGAAACCCTGGGGAATGCTGCCCGGAGGGTGCTGTATACCACAACAGGCCTCCAGAATATTTACCAGGAACAGGTGCATGCATTTTCCAAACCCGGAAGGGATCCGGCCGGAAGGGTTGTCAGTGTTGCCTACTTTGCCCTGATCAGGATCAGTTTACAGGATTTTGACCTGGTCAGAGATCACGGAGCAAAATGGTGGCCCATTTCAAACCTTCCCGAACTGATCTTTGATCACCAGGAAATGATCAATGAATCCCTGATACGTCTTCAGAAAAAAGCCGGGATGGAACTGGTGGGCAGTGATCTGCTCGGTGACCTGTTTACCATCACCAACCTGAAAAAGCTGTATGAGGCGATATTCCAGCGCGATATCGATCCGGGCAACTTCAGAAAAAAAATCCTGTCGCTGGGCGTATTGCACAAAACGGGAATAAAGGATAAATCAGTATCCAAAAAGGGCGCCTATTTGTATCAATATGTAAAAAATGAGGAAGATCCTGTTAAACTGGTACCTGTTTTCAAAGGATAAAAGATTATAACCGGAACACTATTTTATAATTAGTAATTTCTATCTCTATGGCGACAATTGACTGGATTGTTATTGCCCTGTTTTTTGCAGGATTAATCAGCATTGTAATATGGGTTTTTATTAAAAGAGACAAGGATACAAAGGATTATTTTCTGGCGGGAAAGGATGCCGGATGGGTTTCCATCGGATCTTCCATTTTCGCATCCAATATCGGATCGGAACATCTGGTTGGACTTGCAGGGACAGGATTTATAAGCGGGATGGCCATGGCACACTGGGAAATACAAGCCTGGATGATCCTGGTGCTGGGCTGGGTGTTTGTCCCCCTGTATGACAGGATTAAAATATTTACAATGCCCGAGTTTTTAGAGCATCGGTTTTCAGCTGGCTCCAGGTCAATTTTATCCATGATATCCCTTATCAGTTATGTACTTACAAAAGTTGCCGTTACCGTATTTGCCGGAGGGGTGGTTTTCAAGGAGGTATTCGGTATCGAGTCGATGTGGGGAATTGATTTCTTTTGGGTGAGTGCTATAGGACTTGTGCTGATCACGGGAATATATACCGTCCTTGGAGGCATGAAAGCTGTTATGTATACCTCTGTGTTGCAGACACCGATATTGCTCATCGGTTCCATCGTGATACTTTTTGTCGGGCTGATCAAAGTGGGAGGATGGTCCGAAGTACAACATATTTCAGGTCCGAATATGCATCTGATGCGGTCTTTCTCGGATCCGGAGTTCCCATGGCCCGGTGTGATTATTGCCTCCATGGTAATCGGTTTCTGGTACTGGTGCACTGATCAGTTCATTGTTCAACGTGTATTGTCGGGCCGGAATCAACGGGAAGCCCGGAGAGGGACAATCCTGGGCGCTTATTTCAAATTGCTGCCGGTGTTTATCTTTCTGATACCGGGAATGATTGCTTTTGCCCTGAGCCAGAAAGGCCTGCTTAATGTAAGTTCAAGTGATTCTGCATTCGCTGCCATGGTTTCACAACTTTTACCGGTGGGATTCAAAGGGGTTGTGGTGTGCGGATTGCTGGCAGCCCTCATGAGCTCACTGGCTTCACTTTTTAATTCCTCTGCAGCCCTTTTCGTGGGAGATTTTTATAAGAAATTCAGACCAGCTTCCAGTGAACAGCACCTGGTGCGTGTAGGTAGAATTGCCACGGCTTCGGTGGTGATCCTGGGAATCGTATGGATCCCTGTAATGCTGGGCCTGGGTAAGGTACTTTATGAATATTTGCAGGCAGTCCAGGGACTGCTTGCACCGGCCATTGCAACTGTATTCCTGCTGGGAGTTTTTTGGAAGAGAACCACAGCAAAAGGAGCTTTATGGGGAATGATCCTGGGATTCAGCATTGGAATGTTCAGGCTGGCACTCAACATTATTATCGGGGCCAGGGTCGGACTGGTCAACGAAGTGCAGAAGCTTATCGTACGGGTGGAGCATGCCACCGATTATACGCGTGATTTGCTCCTGGCGCAAATGCAAACCTTTTCAGGCAATCTTGAAAAACTGCTTCCGGCTGATACGGCCGGGTCATTAAACGCATCAGTAACGGATGCTGCGGGATCCATGGCGGTGGTTACGTCAACTTCAAAGGAACATGCAGTATCCATGCTTTCACAGGTATCTTCGTACCTGGATAAAATGTTAACGGACCAGTATGGTATTTTATACAGCATCACATCCGTGAATACTTTCAATTTTACCGGCCTGCTATTCTTTTTCTGCATTGCCACAGTGGTTCTCGTGAGCCTGTTCACAACGGCTCCAACTGACAGGCAGCTTAAATATACCATGTATGCTGCCACCGTTAATGATAAGGCTGTGACCCGGGCCAGCTGGAATAAATGGGATGTCATTCACACAGCGATCATAGTAGGGATTATCGTGGTTTTTTATATTTATTTCTGGTAACTATATAACTTATGCCCAAATACGTCATAGGAATTGATTACGGGACCGACTCAGTCAGGTCATTGATCGTGGATGCCTCCAGCGGAAAAGAAATTGCCGGTGAGGTATTTTATTATCCGCGCTGGAAAGGTGGTAAATATTGCAATCCCGCCCGGAACCAGTTCAGGCAGCACCCGCTTGATTACGTCGAGGGACTTGAAAACACTGTGAGAAAAGCCCTGTCGAAATGTGCGTCGGAAGTTGCCAGCAACGTGGTGGCAATTTCAGTGGATACAACCGGTTCAACTCCCGTTGCCGTTGACAAAGCCGGTATACCGCTTTCGCTCACCCCGGAATTCAATGAAAATCCGAATGCCATGTTCGTCCTGTGGAAGGATCATACCGCTACCCGCGAGGCAGATGATATAAACCGCCTGGCCAGAACCTGGGGAGGCACTGATTACACACGTTTCGAAGGCGGAATATACTCTTCGGAATGGTTTTGGGCCAAAGTTCTGCATATTTTAAGGGAAGATGAAAAAGTCAGGAAGGCTGCCTTTTCCTGGGTGGAACATTGTGACTGGATACCTGCCATGCTGACAGGCAATACTGATCCGCTCAGGCTAAAACGGAGCAGGTGTGCGGCCGGACATAAGGCCATGTGGCATCCTGATTTCGGAGGTCTGCCCTCCGAAGAATTCCTGGTCATACTGGATCCGTTGCTGAAAGGGCTCCGGGAGCGCTTATTCGAGGAGACCTTCACCTGTGATGTAAAGGTTGGTAATCTGTCCGCCGAATGGGCCCAAAGGCTGGGGTTGAACGAATCGGTTGCCGTAGGGGCCGGTGCATTCGATGCGCACCTTGGCGCTGTGGGAGGTGAAATAAAACCGTATTTTATGAGCAAGGTTATGGGCACATCCACATGTGACATGCTTGTAGTGCCCATGAAGGAAGCTGGTGACAAACTCATACATGGTATTTGCGGCCAGGTGGATGGCTCAATCATACCGGGCATGCTGGGCCTGGAGGCCGGTCAATCAGCCTTTGGTGACATATATGCCTGGTTCCGGGAACTCCTGCTCCGGCCCATCACCGAGATCCTTGGCAAGTCAGCCTCCCTAAACCAGGAAACGCGTGAAAACATCATTACAGAAATAGCAGACGGGATCATACCCCTGCTTTCCCGACAGGCGGAAGCCATTCCACCGGGTGAGTCGGGTATTGTGGCTTTGGACTGGATGAACGGTCGCCGGACACCTGATGCCGACCAATCCCTGAAGGGAGCTATTTTAGGTCTGAACCTGGGTTCCGATGCCCCCCGTATTTTCAGGGCGCTGGTTGAGGCCACCGCATTTGGTGCCAGGAAAATTACAGACCGCTTTAAAAATGAGGGGGTCAGGATTGATGGAATTGTTGCCCTGGGAGGCGTGGCCAAGAAATCACCCTTTGTAATGCAGGTTGTTGCCGATGTTTTGGACATGCCCATTCTGGTGGCCCGGAGTGAACAGGCCTGCGCTCTTGGAACCGCTATGGCTGCAGCGACCGTGGCAGGGTTATATCCGACATTGCTCGATGCCCAGAAAGCCATGGGCAATGGATTTGAGAAGGAATACAAGCCGGTTAAATCAAATGCGGAGATATACAACAGGCTTTATTTGAAGTATAGCGAGGCCGGAAGATACATTGAGGAGTATTCGAAAATTGAATGATATGGGCAAGTATGACGAAATACGGGAAAATGCATGCAAAGCCAACCTGCAATTGCCGGAGCTGGGACTTGTCGTTTTTACTTTTGGCAATGTGAGCGCTGCCGACAGAGCCCTCGGTGTTTTTGCCATCAAGCCCAGCGGCCTGCCTTATCACGAGCTTACACCTGATAAAATGGTGATCGTTGATTTTGAAGGAAAAACCGTAGAAGGAAAACTCAGACCGTCATCTGACACATTAACCCATGCCTTGCTTTACAAAAACTGGCAGAAAACAGGGGGCATTGCGCATACCCATTCTTCATTTGCCACCGCCTGGGCACAAAGCCTCAGGGACATACCGGTTTATGGAACCACCCATGCTGACCATGTGGCAGGGGATATACCCTGTGCGCCACCCATGCACGACGATATGATCCGGGGGAATTACGAATATGAAACCGGAAACCAGATAATGAATGCCTTGAGGGAAAAAGGACTTGGCTATGAGGTGATTGAAATGATACTCGTTGGAAATCATGGTCCTTTCACATGGGGAAAAACAGCGGATAAGGCCGTGTATAACAGTGCCGTGCTGGAGGAACTTGCCAAAACAGCTTACCTCACCGAACAGATAAAAACGGATGCTTCCCGGATGAAGGATGCCCTCATCCGAAAGCATTGGGAGAGAAAACACGGACCGGGCTCGTATTACGGACAAGAAGGGGGTGTTTAGGTGATTAAGTGATTGGGGGATTAAGTGATAAGGTGACAGGCCAATAGCCTACAGCTTTAACAAAATATAGTTAACGACATAAAATCTACTGAAAATGATTGATCTCAAGAAACTCGAAGTCTGGTTCATTACAGGAAGTCAGCACCTGTACGGTGAGGAAACCCTGAAACAGGTGGCCGCTGATTCCGCCCAAATCACAAGTTTCCTGGACAAATCTGCCCATATCCCTGTAAAAGTGGTATTTAAACCGGTTGTTAAAACTCCGGATGAAATATTCTCCACGATGCAGTCGGCCAATTCAGCGCCCGGATGTATCGGCGTGATTACCTGGTGCCATACTTTTTCCCCGTCCAAAATGTGGATCAACGGCTTTAAGATATTGCATAAACCAATCCTGCACCTTCACACCCAGTTTAACAGGGATCTTCCATGGGGCGAAATTGATATGGATTTCATGAACCTCAACCAGGCTGCCCACGGTGACCGTGAACATGGATTTATCATGAGCAGGATGAATATGAACCGCAAGGTTGTGGTAGGTCACTGGACGGAAGAGGATGTTCAGTCCCAGATCGGCATCTGGACCCGGGCTGCAGCGGCATGGCATGATTTCCAGACCCTCAGGGTGGCACGGTTCGGGGATAATATGCGTGAAGTGGCAGTTACCGAAGGGGATAAGGTGGAGGCCCAGATCAAATTCGGCATTTCAGTCAACGGATATGGCATTGGTGATCTTGTAAGGATGGTTAATAAAGTTTCTGAGGGGGAAATCGACAAGCTGGTAAAGGAATATGGCGATATTTTTGAAGTCACCGGTGCAGGCAGGCCGGGTGGCGAATTCCACACAAATGTGCGCTACCAGGCAAGACTTGAGATCGCTTTGGGAAATTTCCTGAAGGATGGCGGATTCGGTGCATTTACGACTACGTTTGAGGATTTGCACGGTCTGGAGCAATTACCGGGACTTGCCAGCCAGCGGATCATGGCTGCTGGTTACGGTTTCGGTGCAGAAGGCGACTGGAAGCACTCTGCGCTGGTAAGAGCAGTGAAAGTGATGGGAACAGGACTGAAGGGGGGATGTTCCTTTATGGAGGATTATACATACCATCTGAATCCGGCCGGCATGAAAGTGCTGGGTGCCCATATGCTGGAAATTTGCCCCACCATCGGCAGGGGCAAAGCCCGGCTCGAAGTTCATCCCCTGGGGATCGGAGGGAAATCTGATCCGGCAAGACTGGTTTTCAATGTCCCCGAGGGCCCGGCTGTAAATGTCAGCCTGATCGACCTGGGAACCCGGTTCAGGATGATCGTCAATTCCGTGGATTGTGTAAGTCCCGAAGCCGATATGCCCAGGCTGCCGGTTGCGCGTGCACTATGGGTACCCCAGCCGGATCTGAAAACCGGGGCGGGAGCCTGGATTTTGGCCGGGGGTGCTCACCATACTGCGTTCAGCCAGGCTGTTAACGCACAATATCTTGAGGATTTTGCAGAAATTGCCGGGGTTGAGTTTATTCACATCGGGAAGAATACTACCATCAGCGATATCAGGAAGGAACTCAGGTGGAATGATGTATATTTCAGGAGCAGGTTGTAGGTTGTAGGTTTTAGCTATTGCCGTTGGCTTCAGCCAACGGATTCATAATCAGGCAATATATCCCCAGGCTTTAGCCGCATTATTTTTAATTAATTCTCTGCATAACTTTCAATTATCCCTCACATACAAATCTGCATATACTGGTAAATGATCAGAAAAACCGCCCTGGTATTTGTACCCGTTGTATGTGCGGAAAGGCTGAAATCCATTGTATTTTTTATCTTCTGACAGCAGAAAGGAAGCACCGAATATGCGGTATCCGTCAGGCATAATGTATAAGCCACGCCTGCCGGCCATCAGGCTGCCTGAAACGATGATCTGGTCGAACAGGCTCCAATTTCCCCTGAATTTTATTGTGCCCAGGTACGGCCCCCTATCCGGAGCAACGCTCAGATTATAAAGGGAACCGGATCCTGGCTTGCTGAGTTCTGTTTTTGCTTTTAGGATTTCCATTATGCTGGGATCTTCCGGCTCATCATTAAGGTCGCCCATGATGATTATCCGGGCATTGGTTTTAAGGCTTAGCAGTGAATCGGTGATTTGGGAAAGTCGCGAAGCCGCTGAAAAACGGTTGCTTTCCGTCCTCAGCTGTCCCGATGAACGGGATGGCCAGTGATTCATGAAAAAGTGACACGTATCCCGGCTGATAACGGCTTTGAAGTATAGGATATCCCTGGTAAACAAATCCGCTTTACCGACCTTCAGGTAGGCGGTGCGGAGTACCCTGACGGTCTTGCTGTTGTATACCGCGGCCACATCAATACCCCTCCTGTCAGGAGAATTGGCATGTATGATCCGGTATGGATATTTCAGCAAGGGTGTCTTGTTCAGAAGATCCGACAAGACAAATTCGTTTTCAACTTCACATAAGCCGATAACATCGGGAGGTTGCCAGCCTCCGACGGCAATGATCGTTTTAAAAAGGCTGATGAGCTTGGCGTTATAACGGTTGTATGTCCAGTGCATCGCTCCCTGCGGGGTGAATTCATTGTCGTCGGTAAGGCTGTCATCCCGGGTATCAAAAAGATTTTCCGTATTGTAAAACATGATCCGGTAGCGTAGGGGATTGTCCGGAGGTTCAGGGTTAGTAACATGAGACATCAGCAGGATGAATGGTATCAGGATGGCAGGTAGTACATGAACAATTTCAGCCATAGATAATAATAAAATCAGTTCCCGGACTAATCCTCTTTTCTCTCGAAGGCCCCGAGATCCGGTTTACCATCGGATAAGCGCTGGTACCCCGTGATATCATTTCCCAGAAAGGGAAAGGCCACGGGTAGGTTGGGATCACCGGTATCTTTGGCGGGAGAAAGGGTATCAAGGCTGAAGTCCAGGTGATACCGGTCAGAATCATTCACAAATTCCGGATCCTTGTTAAAGATCAGGGCATTGAAATGTCCGGTATCACCGGTATCAATTGAATCTTCCACGGCTTTTACCAGGCAATGGTCGAAGCTGTACTGAAAGAGGTTTGTTTGATTGTGAACAAACTGGAACTCATGACTGGCTGAACCATACAGGATGCAATTCCGGAAGCTCGCTTCCGTGAGATCGCCGGTTCTTGCAACATAGATATATTCGTCCAGCCCTTCATCATATTCAGGATTATTGAAAATATTGGTAAGCAGGATTGAAGGGTTGCTCCTGGGGCTTCCTATGACCCCGTTGTTTGAGACCGTGCAATGCAGAAAACGGTAACTGCCTCCCCGTAATAAGGCCATTGCCGCACCGGCACAATCAGCAATTACAGTGTTGAAACAGGTAATGTCGGCTCCAAAGGCATATATGCCTGCAAAGGACATATTCTGAATTATTGTGTTTCCCAGTTCGAGCTGAGGCACACGATAATCGGATGGAAAACCGATCTGGATACCCGCAATGGCATTCTTTATAATGGCATGGCTGATAACATTGCCTGTGCTGATCGGATCGATGTAAATGGTACCCCACTGACCCGATATGATTTCATAAAACTCTTCCAGCCGGTCATTCTGAAAAACCACAGGATCTTCCGCTGTGCCATTCACCCTTATATTGCCCCAGACAATCATACTGGAATTGCGGTGAAAATATATCTGCGTCCCGGCTTCGATGGTCAGCGTACAGGCTGTATCCACAGCCATTGAATTATAAATCAGGTAAGGCTTATTTCTGGTCCATGTCTCCGTTCTGATTATTCTTCCGTTGATAAGGTTTACATCCTGGCCGTATGCGATGAGCTTCACATCCCGGATATTGCCATTCAGGTCGAATAATACGGAGTCTTTTACGACCAGTGGATTATCGGAGTTTAATGGATCAATGGTAACAGCCACAAAGATAAACAGGCTGTCGTCGGGCCGGATTTCAACATCATTTGCCATCCACACCGGTGCGCCGTCTATATTGAGCCGGAAAAAGGAACCATCCCCCCCCGCAAGGGATATCGACCGCAGGCGCAGAACTGTATTGCCCCGGTTGTAAATTTTGAAACTGAGCGTGGTGGATCCAAGGGTTGTAAACACAGTATCGAAAGTGACCGTATCCGTGGAAAATCCCAGCCTTGCATCCCCGTCGTCACCGGGATTATCCCTTTTGCACCGGGAGGCAACCATCAAAATAAGGAGGGAAAGTAATATTAAATATCCCGGGCGAAACATAATTGCGGGTTTTTTTGTTTAGGTTTTAAAACGGGAGTATGTGATAACATTCAGTTTGTCATGTCCGTCGTTTCGCATCAGTTTTGGTTTTGCCCACAAAAATAATGGAAATATCGGAGTAAATATTGTGGGTTGTTTTTCATTTATTCATTATTTGTTATATTTGGCAGTGGGGTTTATAAAAGATTTGAGAAACCTGAACTTAGATGGAAATTAGTAAAGCCAAATCCACCGACCTGGTTGAGATTCTTTATTTATTGAAAGTTTGTACCCGTGATATGAATGCCTGGGGTCTTTGGCACTGGAACAGTGCTTCTCCATCTTCTGGACAAATACAGGATGATCTTCAAAACGGCAGCATATATCTGGTTAAGGACAATCATGTTTGTAAGGGCCTGATCGCACTCAGCACTGCAGAGCCTGAAGAATACAGGCAGATGAACCTGGCATCGGCAAACTCAAATCCCCTTTTTCTTCAGTACATGGCTGTTCATCCCAACTGGCGCGGTAAAGGTATTGCAAGGCAGATGCTTGACTTTGCCCAGGAGATGGCCAGAAACAATGGATTTAACTGTATCAGGCTCGACATCTACCAGTCCAGTGAGATGGCGATACAACTTTGCGAAAAACTGAGCTTTAAAGAAATTGGATCTTTCAAGACCAATTACCAACGAATTCCTTATGTTTGCTATGAAAAACAGATCTGATCTTTCCGAAAAATTTCCTCCGCACTAGATTCCCCTGTTCTTAAGCTGTTAATATCTTTTTCCCTTACAAGGATGCCGTTCTGTATTTTCATTCTAATTGGCAGTATTATAATTTGTTACGAATGAAAATAATGAACAAAAAAATAAGTTATTAACAATGGTATGAATTGCTTTCATTTTATACCATACATCATTAATCTTGCATATTATTTTTAATTGAAATAAATATAAAAAAACTAAATCTATCCGATGAAACACAACGGAAATAATGGTTCCCGGTCAAAGAAAAACGGCCAGGTGCCAAGTGGGTCTTTAGGACCAGTTGAAAACCTGGAGCATTATTTGCAACCCGACTGGTGGCGGCGGATTTTTAATTCCATGTACCTGAAAACAGATGCAGACGTTGTGGAGGACCTGCAGATTACCCGAAAGGAAGTGGATCTTTTTACTGATATTCTCGGACTCGAAAAAAATATGGTTATCCTGGACCTGGCATGCGGCCAGGGAAGGCACTCCCTTGAACTGGCCCGCAGGGGCTTTAAGAACCTGAACGGACTTGACCGTTCACATTATCTGATCCGGAAAGCGAAAAACATATGCGGCGCTGAGCGGCTGAATGCAAGTTTCCGCGAGGGAGATGCCCGAAAGTTGCCTTATCCTGCCGACACTTTTGATGTGGTCATGATCCTGGGAAACAGTTTCGGCTATTTTGAAAGCACGGAAGATGATATCAAGATCCTGAAAGAAGTGTTCAGGGTGCTGAAACCGTTTGGAAAATTTCTGATTGATGTTGCCGACGGTAATTACCTGAGGGATAATTTCAACCCCAGAAGCTGGGAATGGGTTGACAATAAACATTTTGTCTGCCGCGAACGATCATTGGCTTCTGATAACCAGAGACTCATTTCCAGGGAAGTCATCTCAAACATCTATAAAGGGGTCATACTGGACCAGTTTTATGCAGAACGGCTGTACAATAAGGAATCCCTGATTGAAATGTTTAACCGGACCGGTTACAGCCGTGTAAGTTTCCATGGCAACCTTGAAACAGATTCAAAAAGGAACCAGGACCTGGGAATGATGGAAAGGCGGATTATTGTAACAGCCCAGGTTTCGAAAGAATGGACACCCGTAAAAGCCAAAAAGTCGGACCTGAAAAACGTGGTGGTTATTATGGGCGATCCGGATAAGCCGGATATTGTAAAACCTGATGGCGTTTTTGCCGATGCGGACTATGCCACGATCCGGCAGCTGAAGATCGCATTGAGCCGCCTTAATGAATACCGTTTTATTTACCTGAACAATCACAATTCGATCCTGACCGACCTGATCAAGCTTAAGCAGCGGGTTGATTTTGCTTTTAACCTGTGCGACGAGGGATTTACTAACGAACCCAGGAAAGAACTGCATATCCCGGCATTGCTTGAAATGCTGAACATACCCTATACCGGGGCGAATCCCCAGGGACTGGCGTACTGCTATGATAAATCACTCGTGCGGGGAATCGCCCGGGAACTGGGTATCCCGGTTGCCGATGCAATTTTCATAAAAGCTGAAGACAATGTTTTCGAAATGAACATTGACTTTCCCGTTATTGCAAAACCCAATTACGGCGACAGCAGTGTGGCGATCACAGCCAACAATGTGGCGAACAATATCGAGGAACTGAACGATGCAATCATCAGGATCCGTGAGACGCTTGGATATGATAAGCCCATTCTTGTTGAGGAATTTCTGCCCGGGAAAGAGGTCACCATCGGGATCATTGGTAACCCTCCGGAATCCTATACTTTTCTTCCTTTTGCCGAAGAGGATTATTCGAAACTGCCGGCAGGCCTGCCCAGGATTTGCGGATATGAAGCCAAGTGGATCGAAAGTTCTCCTTATTTTAAGCTGTTAAGATCAATTCCTGTGACACTTCCCGAAGAAACGGAAAAAATGATCACCGAGCAGTGCCTAAAACTCTTTGAGCGCCTGGAATGCAGGGATTATGCAAGGTTCGACTGGCGTTTCGACCAGCAGGGGGTACCCAAATTGCTTGAGGTGAATCCCAATCCGGGCTGGTGTTGGGATGGCCACCTTGCCAAGATGGCTAATATAAAGGGAATGGAATATGCGGAGATGCTGCTGTTCATACTGCAAACGGCGGAACAACGGATCAGCGGCAATGGTAACGGCAACGGCAACGGCAATGGTCACAATCTCAACAAGGAAGAAAGCGGTAAAATAGACGTAGCTGTTGAGGAGAACCAGGTCATCAATTAGACTGACGGGCTTTTAAGCTCACAGATCCACGGGTTTAAAAGCCTGCTTTTTTTGAAATAGTTTGCTCCACTCCTTGAATTTGCGTCCTTCCCAGGCGCGGCTGTGATATACATAGCTCACAATCAGTGGCAGGACCGTGGTGGCCTCGGCATAAACCATCTGTTCATAACGTGTGTCTACCTTTCCCCAGGAGGAAGCTTCAAGCAGGGTGGATGAAGAACAAGCCCCGTCCCTTACATCTGCCACGGTGATCTGGACGGCATACTTATGCATGGGCACCTGCTTCCCTAAAATCTCTGCGCAAACTACGGTATCCTGCGCGAAATTTTTGGGAACACCGCCTCCTATCATAAATAATCCCGATGTGACCGCTTCCATTTTGATCATGGTCAGCTCCCTGAAATCCCGGACAGAATCAATAGTTACATGTTTGTCCGGATTTTCCCACTGGTGTTTCACCAGTCCGAACCCTGCACTGCTGTCAGAGAATGCCGGACAAAATATCGGTACATGGTTCTCGTAGGCAACCTGTACCAGAGAATCTTTTTTCACAGAATGGGCTGTCAGGTATTTACCTAATTCCTGGATAAATTCCCGGGATGAATATGTCCTGGGTTCAATTGAATCCGCAACAAGTTTAATGGCAGCGTCACAATGCTGGAGTTCCTCTTCATCAATAAAAGTATCATAGATCCGGTCAATATAAAGCTCACGCAACTTAATGTCCGGTACATCTGTGCGACCTATATAATGTTTGAAACCAATGGCTTCAAAAAAGTCCATATCAATTATGCTGGCTCCGGTGGCCACAATCACATCAATCATTTTATTCCTGACCATTTCCACGTACACCTGCATACAGCCACCGGCACTTGTGCTTCCTGCAAGCGTCAGTATATTTGTACATTCCCTGTCATTTACCATCCTCAACAGGATATCCGCCGCATTTGCCGTATCCCGCGATGAAAAAGACATTTTTTTCATTGATTCAATGACAGGCGTGGAATCAAAACTTTTGATATCAATGTGTTTGACCGTTTCCCTTAATAGCTCTTTTTTTGTAGTCATCTCTCTTTTAAACTGTAGGTTTTTGGAAATATTTAACGCGACAAAGATAGGAAGTTCCCGTAAAAATCCGTTTTGCCTGTCAATTTATTAAATTCCTAATTTATTTGGTATTAGGCATTAAAAGATTACCTTTGCATCTATTACATTAACCCTTGGCGTCATGTATAAGTGTAAGTGTATCAAGAAGTTCAGAGACCCGAAGATTGATTTTTCAGAGAATTTGTTCTATGATTTTGAATACATTCCTACCATGGCCGATTATCCTGCCTCTTATAGGGTATATCACACCCTGAGTTGTTTCAGGAAGTTCAGTTTGATTGAATTTAAGCAGTACTTTCAGAAGTATTGAGGATAATGTCCTGCAAGTCTGGTTGTCCTGCCAGTCACAAGTTACGAGTAACGAGTAACGAGTAACGAGTAACGAGTAACGAGTAACGAGTCACGGCTTACAAATCACCAATAAACATATCCACCATGAGAAAATTCGCCTTTAAAATGAAGCTAAAGCCCGGCTATAAGGAAGAATACAAAAAAAGGCATGATGAAATATGGCCCGAGCTGAAGAAAATGATCAGCAATTCCGGGGTGAGTGACTATACCATTTACCTTGATGAGGAAACCAGTATATTATTTGCCGTTCAGTACCTGAGTGGGGAAGGATCGTCGCAGGATCTCGGCAAAACTGATATCGTAAAGAAATGGTGGAAATATATGGCTGACATTATGGAGACCAACCCGGATAATTCACCGGTTACAATACCGCTTGAACCGGTTTTTCACATGGATTGACATTTAGTAAAGGCCTAACCCAATGATAAAAGTCGGACTTTTTGGCATAGGACTGGATACCTATTGGGATCAATTCAGCGGTTTGCTGGACAACCTTAAACGCTACCAGGAAAAGATCAAAACAAGGATAGCGGGATTTGGTGTTGAAGTAGCTGATGCCGGAATGGTCGATAATCCGGTAAAAGCCCGGGATGCCGCAACCTATTTAAAGAGCATGGATGTAGAGATTGTATTCCTGTACGTTTCTACCTATGCCCTTTCCTCCACTGTTTTGCCCGTTGCCCGGAAAGTGGGCGTGCCGGTGATAATCCTGAATCTGCAACCCGTTCCCCGGCTGGATTATGATGCCTTCAATGCTTTGGGCGATCGGGGAAAGATGACAGGCGTCTGGCTTGAACACTGCCAGGCATGTTCTGTGCCTGAAATTGCCAGTGTATTCAATCGGGCAGGGGTACGTTATGATTTCGTCACGGGGTATATGGAGGACCGGAAAGCCTGGGAAAACATCGGAAACTGGGTTTCTGCTGCAAGGGTGACTGCAGCAATGCGAAACAACAGGCTTGGAATATTGGGGCACTATTATGGTGGAATGCTTGATGTATATACCGATCTTACAAGGCAGTCCGCAGTTTTTGGCACACATTTCGAAATTCTTGAAATGTGCGAGTTGAAAAAATTCCGCGATGAAGCTTCTGAGAAGGAGATAAGTGAAAAGATTGCCGAATTTCACAGCTCATTTGATGTAACAGATGAATGCACCCCGGAAGAACTGGAACGTGCAGCAAAAACTTCCGTTGCTCTCGACAAGCTGGTTAAAGCACGTGACCTGGGCTCCCTGGCATATTACTATGAAGGTATGCCGGGAAACGAATATGAAAATATTGCCACTTCAATTATCGCCGGAAACACACTGCTTACAGGCCGTGACATTCCGGTTGCGGGCGAGTGTGAGGTCAAGAACACCCAGGCGATGAAAATTATGTCGTCGTTTGGCGCGGGCGGTTCTTTCTCGGAATTCTACCTGATGGATTATACCGATGATGTTATTCTGCTTGGGCATGATGGTCCGGCTCATTTTGCGATTGCCGAAGGAAAGGTGAAACTTGTTCCGCTTCCTGTTTTCCATGGAAAGCCGGGGAAGGGCCTTTCCATTCAGATGACGGTAAAGCACGGGCCTGTTACATTGCTGTCAGTCGTGGAAACCAGGGATGATATTTTCCTTCTTGTTGCCGAGGGCGAATCTGTTCCGGGTCCTGTATTGCAAATCGGAAATACAAACAGCCGTTACAGGTTCTCAATCGGCGCATCTGAATTTATTAACCAATGGTCTAAGCAGGGTCCGGCACACCATTGTGCCATTGGCACCGGACACCTGGCTGACAGTGTTGAGAAGCTGGGTATGATCCTCGGTGTCAGGGTGGTGAAAATCTGCTGAACAGAGAGATTCCTTTTGTAACCGTGTTTGTTGTAAACCTGGTTTTATGCGGTAAATTCCTTACCAATTCCATAAAGACGTACAGCATTGTTATGGAGCATGTCGGCTGCAAGGATCTGTAGATCAGCCCTTGTAACCTGCATGGCATGCTGTTGATCAAGAAGTGATCGCGCCAGGATATCTCTGGTGAACAGGGAGGATCCCGTTGCCATTTCTATATGGGTACTGTCATGTCCCAGCATGATCTTATGGAGCGGCACGTAATTGAGCCACATGGTTAAAGCGTCGTGGAAATATGAGGGATTCAAAACCGGCAGCCAGCATGTATCAATGTATATATTCGGTACATGCTTGGCAAGCCATCCGGCCTCTTTAAGAAACGGCCAGCAATGAATCATTACAATATTCATCCGGGGATACATTGATGCCAGCTGTTCCAGCGGAAGGGGACCTGATTGGCTAATATTATTGGTACCCACATGAACCTGATGCACCCAGTTTCTTTCATGTGCCTGCCTGCAACACTCATGCATTACCCAGTCCTGAAAACACAGGATCTCATCTCCGTTCAGTTCACCACGAAAGCTGACCACGTTGTCGGACCTGGTCTGAAATAAAAGCGTCCTGCTGTAAGCCTGTAATTGTTTTATGCCTGCTGCATGGTTTTCAGCAGCCAGGTCAAATATCTTAGCGATAAATTCGCGCCAGCTCCTCGCATCCGAGGGATCTGTCCCGATGATAGCGGACAGGGATTCCCGGCGGGGGCAAAATGATTTCCACATATCCAGCAGCGGATCAATACGCAGGACGGTATTTGTAAATGCCCGTTCATTTTGTTTTTCGGGGGATGCTGATCCCGGCCTGTAAAATTCCGGGTGCACGGGACGTATCAGCTCAGAAAAAGAGGCATTTTTCATAGCCTGCTGATGCCATGTGAACATATCCGAATAATTCTCTGCGATCGCAAGATCCAATGCTGCCCATTCTTCAGCCCTGAAGAGGCTGATGTCAGTTCCATAAAGTTTCTGTATCCCCCTGCGCGTGCATTGGAAACCTCCCGTCAGCATAAATGGCCGTATGGCAGTTATATATGCCTTCAGTGCTTTTTGAGGGGAAATGTTCCACCAATGCCTGAGGGATTCATAGCCTTCTTTCCTGGCTATTGTCTTCGGGTCCTTGTTAACCGATGACATCCACCAGCTCTGGTAAGGATCCAGGATCAGGTCCCAGACGGAGGTTTCGCGTTGCGGCTTTGCTCCGGCCGTTAAATCACACAGGTATCCTTCCTGAACCGGATCAAATCCAATGGATGCAATACTGCCCCAGTGTTCATGGCTGCAAAAATTCGGGAAGGATTCGATTCCCAGCTCTGCCGCATGATCACCTTCGGTATTTTGTGCACCGGTGTGAAATGATCCGCCTGAACCCGATAAAGGACCTGGCAGTCCGAATGCGATCAGCGTAACCAATCCCCCTGTGAAAAGCCCTGAATTATTGATAAATTCCCGCCGGTTAATTTTTGACATTGTGCTTTTGAAAAATATTCCGGATTGTTTCAAATGCACTGGTAAGATACAAAAAAAGCTTCCGGGAAAACGGATTTTCGGGCAACATAAATAAAGTAATTGAAAATGTACTATATTTAAGGCTATCGCTGTGCCGGGAGAGATTGCAGGCGGGGGGAAGGAGGAAGCGGCAATGGCGGGAGGCAGCAGCAGCGGCGGGGGGCGGGACAAATTATAACCGGGAAGGTTGATCTGTAAATTACCATGACTGAAAAAAATCCAAATCATCAGGACATTTATTTGGGATTGGATATAGGCGGTACCAAATGCAGTGTTGTTGCCGGAGATGCTGACTTTACCATTCACCGGAAGAAGACCTTTGATACACGCACTGAAAGAGGTTATAAGGCAGTCATATCCGAATTGCAGCAAAACATGAGATCGTTGCTGGGGGAAAATGAAAGTTGGAATTTAAAGAGGATAGGGATCAGCTGCGGAGGTCCGCTGGATTCAAAATCGGGAACCATTAATTCGCCGCCCAATCTGCCCGGATGGGATGGAGTTCCCATAACCCGGATATTCAGTGAGGAATTTGGTGTTGAAACTGCACTTCAAAATGATGCAAATGCATGCGCTCTTGCAGAATGGCTGATGGGAGCAGGCAAAGGAACCTCCAATATGATATTTCTGACTTTTGGCACAGGGATGGGAGGAGGGTTGATCATCAACGGGAGATTATACTCCGGCACCAATGACCTTGGCGGAGAGGTAGGCCATATCCGGCTTGCAAAATCAGGTCCTGTAGGCTTCGGAAAAGCAGGTTCATTTGAAGGCTTCTGCAGCGGAGGGGGAATAGCCAGGATGGCAAAATCAATCGTAACGGGAAAGCTTAAAAATAAGCAACCTGTTGGCTTCTGCCCATCACCGGAAATGATCAGCGGAATTGATGCGAAAATGATATTCACGGCAGCCCGGGCAAATGATCCGGTGGCGGTTGAGATAATAGGGATCTCGGCTGATTACCTGGGACAGGGTCTGGCCATCCTCATCGATATTCTGAATCCCGAATGCATCGTCATTGGCAGCATATATGCCCGCAATGAGGCAATATTAAAGCCTCTGATCGAAAAAGTCCTGCAGGAAGAGGCCATACCGGACTCCCTGAAAGTATGCCGGATCGTACCTGCCCGACTGGGAGAATCCATTGGCGATTATGCAGCCCTGTGCGTTGCCATTTATGAAGATAAGTTTTAAAACACCGGATTATGGAAGGCACTATTTATATTGAGGAAATGATCAGGAGGCATCCCCTGCTCCTGCCCGTTAAAAATGAAATTGAAAGATCCGCAGCTGTCATAATTGAATGCTTTCAGAAAGGAGGGAAGCTACTTGCCTGCGGGAACGGCGGAAGCAGCGCGGATTCGGATCATATTGTGGGCGAGCTCATGAAAGGATTTGAACAGATGCGTCCCGTCGCGGAGTCCCTGAAGAAAAAATTAATCGCCCTTTCAGCTGACAGGGGAAAATACCTTTCAGAAAAACTTCAGCAGGGCTTGCCTGCCATATCCCTTACAGCCCACAATGCCCTGATAACAGCCATTTCAAATGATACTGATTCAAACCTTGTCTTTGCCCAGCAAATCGTCGGCTATGGAAATCCGGGAGATGTCCTGATTGCAATAAGCAGTTCGGGAAACTCGCAGAATATCCTGGATGCGGTAATTACAGCCAGGTCCAAAGACATGACCATAATTGGATTAACCGGAAAAACCGGCGGGAAAATGAAAGACCTGTGCGACATACTGATCAATGTCCCCGAAATACATACGGCGCTGGTTCAGGAATTGCATTTACCTGTATATCATACTATTTGCCGGGTTGTGGAACAATCCCTTTTTGACAAATCCAGGAGAACAGGAAGTATTTAAACCTATTAATTGGTCACAGGGAAAATGAGTAATGCAAAAATCGGTTTGGGAAAGACACTTCCCGTCTTTATGTCTTTTATAGTAATGGGATTTGTGGACATAGTGGGTGTTGCAACCGGGTTTATCAAAAAGGATTTCGGACTGACCGATGATCTTGCACAACTTATACCTTCCATGGCCCTTTTTTGGTTCTTCCTGCTTTCGGTTCCCTCCGGAATCCTGCAGGATAAATTCGGAAAACGGAAAATGCTGAATATCGGAATGCTGCTAACAGGTTTGGGGATGGTAATGCCGTTTTTCCACTATTCGTTTCCCATTATGCTGGCTGCATTTATCCTCCTGGGAATCGGAAATACCATCGTCCAGGTTTCCGCCAACCCCTTGCTCCATGATGTGGCCCCACGCGAGAAGTTTGCCAGTTACATGAGTCTTTCCCAGTTTATAAAAGCAATTGTATCCCTGCTGGGCCCCGTAATTACCACCATCATGGCATCCATGTTCGGTGACTGGAAACTGGTATTCGGTGTTTATGCACTGACTTCAGCTCTGGCTGTGACATGGCTTTACCTTACCCCGATAGAAGAGACCAGATCCGGTAATGGTGCGGCTACCTTTAAAAGCTGTTTCAGCTTGTTGAACAGCAGGTTTATCGTGGTGATGGTTCTGGGGATATTTGTGCTCGTGGGAGCCGATGTGGGCATGAATTCGAATATTGCAAATTTCCTTCAGGATCAGTTCGGATTTACGCTCGAAAGGGCCTCCCTGGGGATAAGTCTCTATTTTACAGCCCTGATGATTGGACGTTTCTCAGGTGCCGTAATTCTGAACTGGATCTCCGCCCGGAAATTTCTGCTCCTGACGGCGATCGTGGCATTAATAAGCCTTGCCGGTATGATGCTGACACATTCTGCAATTCTTGTCCAGTTCGCCATTTTCATGGTCGGACTTGGTTCGGCTAACCTGTTTCCGCTTATATTCTCGATTGCCGTTGAGAAAATGCCCGATCGTGCGAATGAGGTTTCCGGGTTGATGATCATGGCAGTTTCAGGGGGCGCATTCTTCCCCCCTCTGATGGGACTCGTAAGCACAAATTTCAGTATAAAGGCCAGCTTCCTTGTATTGCTGATCGGAATGATCTATCTGGTGAGTGCCGGGATCTATTCATTGAAAAAATAATTCCATGAAAAAAGTTCAGCTTCAGGAGATCCTGAGGGATATAAGATCTGTAAAAATTGCTGTTATCGGAGATTTCTGCCTGGATGCTTATTGGTTCATTGATGAATCGATGGGCGAGATATCGGTCGAAACCAACCTGGTCACAAGACCGGTCCGCCAACAGCAGTATTCCCTGGGAGGCGCGGGCAACGTGACCAATAACCTGGCTGCTATGGGAGTAGGTGATGTGCGTGCCTTTGGGGTTATCGGTACAGATCCTTTCGGGGCCGAGATGGTCAGGATAATGAATACCACCGGAATCAAAACCGGCAACCTGATTGTACAGGAGGAAGCCTGGCACACTCATACCTATTCAAAACCTTATGCAGGAGGCATTGAACTGAACAGGTTTGATTTCGGGAATTTTAACATACTGTCGGAAAATACGGCGGATCAGCTGATCCATAACCTGATCGTGGAAATTCCCGAAATTGATATTGTCATCATCAACCAGCAGGTTCCGTCCGGCATACATATTCCCTATTTTAAGAAATTATTGCTTGGGGTGATCCGTAAATTTCCGGCCAGGATATTTGTCACAGACAGCCGAAATTACAATGATTTTTATGACGGGACCATCCGGAAAATGAACGAAACGGAAGCTGCCCGTTTATGTGGCATAACTAAGAGTCCGGATGAATCAGTGCCTTATAATGAAGTTGTTATCCATGCGAAAAGCCTGTATGAACGATATGGCAAACCCCTGTTCATAACGCGCGGCAGCAAAGGCTCCCTGACAATCGACCATACAGGCATATCAGACATACCCGGCCTGATGATCATTTCAAAAGTTGATACCGTAGGGGCCGGCGATAGTTACCTTGCCGGGGCGTCATCAGCTTTGGCTGCAGGATATGATATGGAAGCGGCTGCCATGATCGGAACTTTTGTTTCGGGCGTGACAGTCCAGAAATTATATCAGACGGGAACAGCTACTCCGGAAGAAATCATGCAGATCGGGCAGCAGCCTGATTATGTGTATTCCCCTGAACTGGCGGACGACATCAGCAAGGCAACCTACCTGAAAGGCACCGAAATAGAAATTATCAATACATGGAAGGAAAAACCGCAGATCAGGCATGCCATATTTGATCATGACGGAACAATATCAACACTGCGGGAAGGTTGGGAACTGATTATGGCACCGATGATGGTCAGGGCTGTGCTGGGCGATAAATACCGGGAAGCTGATGAATCGATGCTCGGCAAAGTAAGGATCCGGGTAAATGAATGCATTGACCGTACCACGGGTATCCAAACCCTCGTGCAGATGAAGGTACTGCTTGACCTGATCCGTGAATTTGGCTTTGTGCCTGAGCACAAAATGCTGGACGAATTCGGGTATAAAAAAATATACAATGATGAATTGCTGAAATTGGTGAAGGAACGCGAGGAAAAGCTGGCACGAAGAGAACTGTCGATCGAGGATCTCACAGTCAAAAACGCGATTCCGTTTCTTCAGAAGCTTTATGACGCCGGAATCACGCTGTACCTGGCAAGCGGTACCGATGAAGAGGATGTGCAAAACGAATCCAGGATACTGGGCTATGATCATCTGTTTGCCGGCGGAATTTTCGGATCTGTCGGAGACATATCCAAAGATGCCAAAAAAATTGTGCTTGACCGGATCCTGGATACTATAGGAGAATCAGCATTCGGAAGGGTGGTAACCTTCGGTGACGGACCGGTGGAGATCAGGGAAACAAAGAAAACCGACGGTATTACGGTTGGCGTGGCGAGCAACGAGCTGAAGCGGTTTAGCCTGAATTTGAATAAACGTTCACGCCTGATCAAGGCAGGCGCTGATATTGTTGTTCCGGATTTTTCACAATACCGGAAATTGCTGGATCTTTTAAACATAGCGTAAGGACATGGCCTTTCCCGAATTTAACAGGAGCCGGCTTGTAATTAAAAAGCTGGATGAAAGAAAAAACAAAGTCAATATTGAAACAGACCATATTCCCGTTTCGCAGGAACCGGTTCACATTTCCGCTGACGGGGCCAGGCTTGTTGAGAAAACCGCCGGTCATATCCGGATGGCCAGGGAGAAGAAAAGTTCGGTAATGATTGCCTTTGGGGCACATACAGTTAAAAACGGCATGGCACCTGTTCTGATTTCGCTGATGGAAAAGGGCTGGCTGACGCACCTTGCAACCAACGGGGCGGCCATAATCCATGATTGGGAATTCGCCTGGCAGGGAAAATCAAGCGAAGATGTGCGTGAGAACATTAAGCACGGGCAATTTGGAATTTGGGAAGAAACCGGGTTCTATATTAACCTGGCCCTGGTGGTGGGTGCATACGAAGGACTGGGATATGGAGAATCCATTGGTAAAATGATTTCCCGTGAAGGTTTGCAGATACCGGAAACAGCTGCCTTATTTGACGAGGCGGAAGCGGCATTGAGAAAGAATCCCGGACATTCCGCAGCAACCCTGGATCTGGCGACGGTCATAATAAATTTTGCCGTAAAGCCCGGATTTTTGGAAATACCCCATCCCTTTAAAAAGTATTCAATACAGGCCAGGGCCTATGACCTCGGGATCCCTTTTACCGGACATCCGATGATCGGCCACGATATCATATATTGCCATCCTCTGAATCATGGAGCTGCAGTGGGACGGACGGCGATGCATGATTTTCTGCGTTTTGCAGCGGGAGTAAGCAACCTCGACTTTGGTGTTTACATGTCAATCGGATCCGCGGTGATGTCACCCATGATCTTCGAAAAATCCTTCTCGATGGCACAAAATCTGAAAATACAGGAAAACGGGCATATTGACAACCATTATATGCTGATCGTGGACCTCGCCAAATCAGGTTGGGATTGGCACAGGGATGGTGAGCCCCCTCCGGGCGACCCGGCTTATTACCTTCGCTTTTGCAAAACCTTTAACAGAATGGGCGGTGAGCTGCAATACCTTACGGCCGACAACCGTGATTTTCTGTTGGCACTGCACCGGGAACTGGTTGAAAAATAATCTGATCCTAAAATAGCCAATGTTATGATTAGTATAAAAGATGTCATCACCCTGAAGAAGGAGGCGGAAAATCATCTTCTGGGCGAACTGTTACCCTTCTGGGTTTCCAGGATGAAGGATGAAAAGAACGGGGGATTCCTGACACATTTTGATAAAAATGGAAATGACTCAGGCGAAGATGAAAAATCCCTGATCGCCCAGACGAGATGCCTGTATACTATTTCATCAGCCCACAGTGCAGGGTATGGAGAAGGCATGTATGCAGAATTGGCCGCGCATGGTGCCGATTTTCTGATCAGCAGGATGTGGGACAAAGAATTCGGAGGATTTTTCTGGATGATGGACAGGAAGGGAAATTTGAAAATTGATAAGAAAATTATTTATGGTCAGAGTTTCGCCATGTATTCCCTGAGTGAATATTCACTCGCAACAGGTGATCCGCGCGGAATTGATTATGCCTCCAGGGTATTCGATATGATCCAGAAATATTGCGCTGATACGATGTATGGAGGGTATTGGGAAATGTTCAACCGTGATTGGACATTGTGCGGACCCGGAAGTCAGGGAGGGGACAGAAAAACCCTCGACGTTCATATGCATTTGATGGAAGCCTTTACCACCCTGTATGAGTATACAAACGAAGAGGTCCATCGCCGGAAACTGCTCGAAATCATCGATATTCTGAAATTTCGGATCATTCATCCCGTATATAAAACAGGGATACCGCAGTTCTTTAAGGACTGGACCGTTGCGCCACAGATCAAATTCGACATTATCTGGGGCTGGGACAGGTTTTCAGAGGAAGGACAGAAAGGCAATGCAACCGATAACACGTGTTTTGGCCATAATGCAGAATTTGCCTGGCTTCTGATCCATGCACTGAAAATTCTCAAAATTGATCCGAAAACGGAAACAGATCTTTTCAGAATAATATTTGACCACACGGTCGATAATGGGATTGATGAGGTTTTTGGCGGTGTGTATGTCGAAGGTCCCCATTCCGGAGGTGTCTATGACAGGGAAAAGGAATTCTGGCAACAGGCTGAGGTACTGATCGGCCTGCTTGATGCCGTGATCCTCCTGGGTGGCGAAAAGTACTGGGATGCATACAGGAATGTCCACAGATTTGTTTTCGATAAGGTAATCAATAAAAGCGTAGGAGAATGGTTCCCCCTGCTTTCCCGGAAGGGTGATCCGATCTGGACCCATATGGGGCATTCCTGGAAGATCAATTATCATACGGTGCGCTCGATGATCAAGGGTATCCAGAGGCTTGACGCAATCCAGGCAGGATTAAATCCATAACTGCAGTATGAATCTTACCCTGACATTTGCAGACTGGATCATTTTGATCATCGTAATGGGCGGAAGCCTGTCTTTCGGTCTATACATGGCGTATCGCAAAAAGGCAGGCCAAAACAGCACCAATTTCTTTCTCGGCGGAAGATCTATCAGCTGGCCGGTAATAGGAGCATCCCTGTTTGCCACAAATATCGGCGCGGAACATCTGGTGGGATTATCCGGTGATGCATACCGTTATGGACTGTCTGCCGGGTCAGTTGAACTTACAACCGTAATAACCCTGGGATTTGCATGTTCAATTCTGTTCCCGTATTACATGAAAAACAGGATATATACCATTCCTGAATTTCTTGAAATACGATATAACCGCCGGGCCAGGACGTTTTTCTCTGCCTTAATGCTGATTATCAGCATAATGACTAAACTGGCTTTTACACTGTTTGCCGGTGCCCTTGTTCTCAATAGCATACTGGGATGGAATGTTATGACCACCGTATTCTTCATTGGATTGTCGGTTGCCTTGTTCACGATCCTGGGTGGATTTACCGCCGTCGCTTATACAGATTCCCTACAGGTGATCATCATGATCGGCGGTTCGGCAATTATGCTTTTTTTCGGTCTGGATAAGGTGAATGGATGGCAGGGACTCATGGAGAAGGTTCCCCATATGATGTCAATCGGGAAAGCCTACGATGACCCGGTGTACCCATTCTGGGGAATCCTCGCGACTGCCTTTTATGCCGGAATATTTTACTGGGGGATTGACCAGGTGAATGTGCAGCGGGTTCTTGCGGCTCCTGATCTTAAAAAAGCAAGATGGGGTGCCATGTTTGCCACATTGCTGAAACTGTTTCCCATTTTTCTTTTTGCTTTACCGGGGGTAATTGCCTATGCCTTATTTCCCGGAGAATTGCAGGGTGAAGAAACCAAACAGACTTTTGTGCTTTTATTAAATAAGCTTCTTCCTTCAGGTTTAAGGGGTTTGCTTCTTGCATCCCTGATGGCAGCGCTCATCACTTCATTGATAGCGGTGCTGAATTCAGTTTCCACCCTGGTTGTCCGTGATTTTATCGTGGAATTCAAGCCTGGTTTTTCCGAAAAAAAACAAGTCACATACGGAAGGTATGTCATTCTGATCGTGGCGTTCCTCGGGATAGGCGCTGCCTACCTTGTTTACCGGAACGAAGAAGGATTGTATAAATACCTGCAGACCATTACGGCTTATCTCGTCATTCCCGTTTTTCCGGCTATATTTTTCGGAATAGTAAGCAAAAAGGTTACCCTCAAAGGGGCTGCTTATTCCGTTCTGGCAGGAATTATCCTGGCCACTCTTTTTGTCACCGATCAGCTGATGGGGCCGGATGTGGCAAAGGAAGTTTTTCCCTGGCTACATAAAAAGCTCACATTGAATTTCGGATACAGGGGACTTTGGGCGGAAATACTGATAACCATTGTGTTATTTGGCGTTTCCGCACTTACCGGGAAAACCTCTCATGAACAGCTTGCAAAAACAACCCTTAATTATTCAAAGAGGATTCCTGCATTTGAGGGAATAACTGACTGGCGGCTGCATCTGGGGATACTGACCCTGGTTACCATTTTTCTATATATCTGGCTCAGATGAGCTTGTTTCCGAATAACATAACACTATGAAAAAATCATGCGGATCTTTGTTTAATCCCGTAATTCTCCCGGTGATCCTGTGTCTGCTCTTATCCGGCTTTTCCTGTCAGAAGAAAAGCAGCAGGATCGACAGTCTGGCCGCCGGGTTCAAAAACCCGCCGGATTCAGTCCGGCCGGGGGTATACTGGTACTTCATGGACGGCAATCTGTCGCGCGAAGCCATGACGGCTGATCTGGAATCCATGAAGGAAGCCGGTATCGGCCAGGTTATTTTCCTTGAGGTAAATGTTGGCCTTCCCAGGGGCAGTGTTGATTTTCTGAGTGAAGCATGGCAGGATCTGTTTACGCATGCAGTCAGGGAAGCCGAGCGCCTAGGTATAGAAATTACGCTTGGTATCGGCCCGGGATGGACCGGAAGCGGGGGGCCCTGGGTGAAACCTGAACAGTCCATGATGCACCTGGTGACCAGTTCGGTGGAAATAAACGGACCTGAGGCCTATTCGGAATTACTGCCTGTCCCGGAACCCTATCAGCCTTTCTTCGGTGAGGAATCAGTGCCGGCCGGCCTCAGGGAAATCCGGCAGGGCTACTACGAAGATGTTGCAGTGCTTGCCTTTCCCAGCCCGGATGGTGATATCAGGATACCCGACAGTGAGGAGAAAGCGCTGTATTTCCGTGCACCGTTCAGCTCGCAAGCGGGGGTAAAGCCCCATCTGAATGCCATGGCAGATGTCCGGGATGTTTCCGCCCATGAAAAAATAAACATGGACAAGATCCTGGATATAACCCGTTTTCTTCAGACCGATGGCCGGTTAAAATGGGATGTGCCCCCCGGAAAGTGGACCATTATGAGATTCGGTACACGCAATAATGGCGCTGTCACGCGTCCCGCTCCGGAACCCGGACTGGGATTTGAATGTGACAAATTTGATTCTGTAGCTTTTGATGCGCACTTCAGTGAGTTTGCAGGCAAACTCATTCGCAAAGTCTCACCCCGCTTAAATTCCAGGCATGCCGGATGGACAATGCTTCACATGGATAGCTGGGAAATGAGCTCACAAAACTGGACAGGAAAATTCAGGGATGAATTTATCCGGCGGCGGGGTTATGATCCGTTACCTTTTCTGCCCGCATATGCCGGTAGAATTACGGGCAGCCTGGAAGAAAGCGAGCGATTTTTGTGGGACGTGCGCCTGACTTCCCAGGAACTGGTAATCGAACAGCACGTATTGCGGGCAAAGGAGCTTGCCCGGCAAAACGGGATGCGATTGTCCATTGAACCCTATGATATGAATCCCTGTGCCGATCTGTCACTTGGTGCACCCGCCGATGTTCCGATGTGCGAATTCTGGAGCAGGGGATTCGGTTTCAATACGGTTTTCAGTTGTTTTGAAGCTGCTTCCCTTGCGCATTTACAGGGACTCCCCGTGGTAGGTGCCGAATCATTTACTGCAGGCTTCAATGAGGCATGGAAGCTATTTCCCGGGGCCATTAAGGACCAGGGAGACTGGGCTTTTTGTACCGGGATCAACCGGTTTAACTACCATACTTTTGCACATAAGCCTTATGGTGATCATTTAAAGCCCGGAATGACGATGGGGCCCTATGGGGTACACTGGGACAGGGGTCAGACGTGGTGGCCCATGGTCACATCCTACCATACCTATATTTCCCGTTGTTCATACCTGCTACAGCAAGGTCGTCATGTGGCGGATATCCTTTACCTCACGCCCGAAGGAGCACCCCAGGTTTTTCTCCCGCCGTCATCTGCCCTGGAAGGCAATGACACTATCCCGGACCATAAAGGATATAACTTCGACGGCTGTTCACCTGAAATGCTGATTGAAAAGGCGAAGACAGAAAACGGAAAGATCACATTCCCGGGAGGAGCAAGCTATTCGATCCTTGTTTTACCCTGTATCAAAACCATGACACCTGAACTATTGCTGAAAATTGAAGAACTGGTCAGAAATGGGGCTATCGTTACAGGCATTCCGCCTGAAAGGTCTCCAAGCCTGGTGAACTACCCGCAATGTGACAGCCGGGTAATAAAATTGGCGAAACAGATATGGGGAGAAATGGCATCATCCAGGTCCTACGGCAAAGGTAAAATCGTAATTCCCGGAAAAATTAACAGCGGGGAACTTTATCCCGGATACAATGAAACCATTTCATTTCTGAAAAGCCTGATGCCCGAAGATTTTTCATCCTCCGGCAACCTGCTCCGCTTTATCCACCGTACAAGTGAAGATTATGACATTTATTTTGTTTCAAACCGGATTAACGACCGGGTAAGGACGCTTTGCCGGTTCAGGGCCGGAAATGGAAATCCTGAACTTTGGGATCCTGTTACAGGAGATATCACAGCACTTCCCGAATCCGAAAGGCAGCAGCATGAAACCCTGATACCCATGCAATTTGAACCTTATCAGAGTTTTTTCGTGGTATTTGATAAGAAAACCGGGGATAAGGAAAGCCAGAAAACCGCGAAGGTCAACTTTCCGGAATTATCCGTTATAACGGAGTTGAAAAGTAAATGGACGGTATATTTTGATCCGGAATGGGGAGGTCCCGGTGAAGTGCATTTTGAAGAACTGACCGACTGGTCAAAAAGCCCGGTTAAGGGTATCAGATACTTTTCGGGCATTGCGAGGTACGAAACCGGTTTTGATTTGCCCGGAGATTTTGATCCTGCGGGTGCAGGTGAAATTTACCTGGATCTATCCTCCGTTTACGACCTTGCCCGTGTTTTCCTGAACGGAGATGATCTTGGCGTATTGTGGACAAGCCCGTGGCAGGTCAAAATTACCCGATCGGTCAGGAAAACAAATAATCTGCTGGTTATCGAGGTGGCAAACCAATGGGTTAACCGGCTGATCGGAGACGCTTCTATGCCCTATGACGGGCCGGCGGATAACAGGTGGCCGGATTGGCTGGTGAAAGGAAAACGACGCCCCGGCGGACGGGTAGCATTTTCTACCTATGATTATTATAAAAAGGACGCTCCTTTGATGAAATCAGGCCTGGCAGGCCCAATAAGAATATTAACAGTAAAACAATAATTCCATGTCGCGAACAAAAAGTCATGTATTCATGCTGGGCCTATGCAGCCTGGTTTTATCTGCCGGCTCAATAGCAGCCCAGAATCCCATTGTCCGTCCCGGCCTTTATATCGCTGATCCTTCGTCTCATGTTTGGAAAGACGGCAAGCTGTATATTTATGGTTCCAGGGATGAAAGTCCCGGGTACTATTGTTCGCACGATCATTATGTGCTTTCAACGACAGACCTTATTCACTGGGAGGTTACGCCCGATGCGTTTGCCTCGTCAGGTACAAACGATCAGGTACCATACAGCGATGATATCCTGTATGCCCCGGACTGTCAGTATAAGGACGGTACTTATTATCTCTACTACTGCCTCGCTTCGGCGGTTAACACCGAAGGGGTTGCGACTTCCGCTTCTCCGCTTGGCCCGTTCCGGAACGGAAAGATCATGGACCTGAACGGTATTAACCAGATCGATCCCTGTGTTTTCATAGATGATGACGGACAAGGTTATTATATATGGGGACAGTTTTCGGCAAAAATGGCAAAACTTAAACCCAACATGGTAGAAATCGATAAATCCACAATCCGGGAAGGTATTGTAACGGAAAAGGAACATTTCTTTCACGAAGGCGGCTATATGGTAAAACGGAACGGAATTTACTATTTTATATATGCACACATGGGCAGAGCAGGCATGCCCACCTGCATCGGTTATGCAACCTCCGGGTCACCGATGGGACCATTCAAATACGGGGGTGTCATCGTTGACAATGACCATTGTGATCCGGGCAACTGGAATAACCATGGTTCCATTGCGGAGTTCAAAGGAAAATGGTACGTATTCTATCACCGCGCCACACATAATTCCGTTACCATGCGCAAAGCCTGCGTTGAGCCAATTGAATTCAATGACGACGGAAGCATAGATGAAGTGGAAATGACTACACAGGGGGTGGCGGGTCCCCTGGACGCGCTTCGTAAGCTGGATGCGGAACGTGCCTGCCTGTTGTCCGGCAACACCAGGATCGTTGCATTTGCGGATGATAATGAAGAACTTACCGGCATTCGCAACAATGATAAGGCTGGATACAAGTACCTGGATTTCGGGTCCGGGGTCGACAGCATTTCATTGCGGGTGGCGCCCGGCCTTCATGGGGGCAGGATCGATATCGCAGTAGACAATATGTGGAGTCCTTCCGTTGGTTATGTAGTCGTGCCCGGGAAAGGAGACGGCAAAACCTGGGTAACATTGAGCGGGAAAATCAACGGAGTTCAGGGCATCCATGCACTTTGGCTGCGTTTTGAAGGCCAGGGAGATGATCTGTATAACGTGGACTGGCTTAAATTTTCATCAAAGTGAATTAACCTGCATTCCGTTAAACACCGGGATAAGGATGATTCTACATGGTTACAAGATCGACCTTCAGGGAGATCTCATCCAGAATAAACTGGTCTTTCAGTCCGGCAGTAATCGATTTCGACTGATAATTCACCCCCCATTTCGTGCGGTTAATGATAAACGGCAGTGATGTGGCTGTAAGTCTACCTTTCAGTATGTTCACACTGGCATCGAATTCTATTCTCCGGGTAATGTCCTTTATGGTCAGATCACCTTCAATTTTGTGGGTGGCTTTAATATCCCCGGTGCTCTGCCTGGAAACCGGGAGCCTGGTCACTTTTGTGATCACAAATCGCGCGGTGGGGTATTTCTCTGCAGCAAAGAAATCATCTGATTTCAAATGTTTAATCAGTTTTGCTCTTGAAGTCTCATCGGTTAAATCAGTATTGCTTATCGAATTCATATCGAGATTAAATGAGCCGCTCCTGATTTCGTTATTTTCGAGGACCAGCTCACCGTTTGATATTTTAACATATCCGTGATGTTCCCCTGTGGGTTTCGTGCCGGTCCAGCTTACCCTGCTGTCCTCAAGGTTAATTTCCAGTTTTCCCGGAGAGGAAGGTCTTTGCTCGGGGATAGTACCCCCGGCAGCAACTGAAATGAAGAGCACAAGCAGGGATATATTGGTCAAAAGCCTGTTTTTCATATCTGTTTCCTGTTAATTTGTTTAAACTCTGTAATCAGGAATTAAACACAAAATTACAGGAGTTGTTCATTTGGAAGTCGGAAGCCTGCCTGCCGGCAGGCAGGCGCGAAGTTGGAAGTTTTCAGTTATCCAATTCCCTTGTAATGTTAATGGCCGCAATGGTACCGTCGGCAATTGCCGTTGTGATCTGCCTGTATTTTTTGCTTCTTACATCGCCAACAACATAAATGCCGTCTAAATTGCTGTGCATATCCTCATCGGTTTTAAGGTATCCCCAACTGTCAACATCCAGTTTTCCGCCGAAGAGGTCAACATTGGGTTTTAAACCGACAAATATGAAAACACCGTCCACCACCTGTTCCTTGATCACACCCGTGTTCAGTTCCTCAATGCCCACGGCCATTTTGTCTCCCCGGCGGGTGAACGACCGGGGTTCATGGCTGAATAATACTTCTACCTTTGGATTTGCCAGTAATTTCTCCTGGGCCTGTTTATTAGCCTGGAATTTATCAAACTGATGTATCACAATAACTTTGGAGGCAAATTTGGTGATAAAATCAGCTTCCTCAACTGCAGAATTGCCTCCGCCGATCACAATAACCTCCTTGTCGAGGTAATACTTTGCATCACAGGTTGCGCAGTAGGATATCCCTTTACCTTTAAGTTCCTTTTCTCCGGGTACATTTAAATAATTTGGTGAGGTACCGGTGGCAATTATAATTTTCCTGGCATGGATGGTCTCATATTCATCGATCACAATTTCCTTTTTTTGCAGGTCAACCCGGGTGACATCCACAGCGGCCTTGAATTCGCTTCCGCATTTTTTGGTCTGTTCCGACATGTTATGAGAAAGAAGGTAACCGGGCTGGGGTTCAATAAATCCCGGATAATTGGATACCTGATGGGTAAGGCTTACATGTCCGCCCGGGAGTCCGATATCGATCAACACGGTATTGATTCGTGCCTGGCACAGGTAAAGGCCCGCCGTCAAACCACCGGGACCGCTGCCGATGATGGCCACATCGTATGTGGAAGTAAATGGTTTAATCTGCTTTTTCAATTCAGAAACTCTTTCAGCCGGGAGCATGGCATTCAGATTTACCATGATTTCCGATCGTTTGATCCCACCCGACAAACGTATGCCGGTTTCTTTGCCCTTGTTGAAAAAGATCATGGTAGGGGAGCTGTAAACGCCAAGCCGGTCAGCCAGGTCCCGATTTTGCTGCCGGAATATTTTCAGGAATTTGATGTCATTTCCATAAATTTCAGCAAGGGACTCAAATTTAGGAGCCAGTGCTTCACAGGGAGGACACTCGGAAGAATAAAAATCCAGTACCACCTTGTCAGCCTGAAGTACTTCAGATTCAAAACCGGATGAAGTAATTTCTTTCATTGCTTATTTTTAATGTTTAATTCAGTTTTGTTTTCAAGCCTGGAATACAATGATATGCCAAGTTCCAGCAGTTCCTTTACAGGCCTGCAGTCTGGTGCATGAAGCTCCTTTTCCCTGTTATAGGCTACCGATGCACATCCTCCGCCGCAAGCAAGCTGAAGGCTGCAACCTGTGCAACTGGCAATGCTGAGAATGTCCCTCTGCCGCCATTGTTCTATCTGTTCTGCATCCAGGACAACCTCCGGGAAGAATGTACCCAGCGATTCCCCGGGTTTTCCTACTGTAGCTGTACAGGAATATATTTTGCCGGTATAATCAAAAGCCCATTCCGTTTTGCAGCCCGGGCAGGAATCAAACAGGGGCGCAGGCAATTCCCCGTTCTCAAACAGGAACCGGGAAACTGAAAATGCAGGTTTATGGAAATCAAGGATAACCGGATCCTCCAAAATAAGGGAATAAAGATCTTTATAAAGATCGATCCGTGTGTATAATCTGGATAGTTGCAACTGGCAATAATGTAATTCATAATTGCGGCCCAGCTGGGTCTTGAACAAAGGGGAATGGGTCCAGCCCCTGTTCGCGGCATACCGGGCAAGGTCCGGCAGGGACCTCATATTCTCCCTGTCAAGAACCACGCGCAGGTTAACCGGCAGCCCGGCCTCAAGTGCAGCATCGATGCCCCTTACAATTGGTGTAAATGTTTCCTTGTTTCCTTTCAGCGGGCGCCTTTGATTGTGGACGGATTCCGGACCATCCAGCGTTACCTGTATCTCCCTGATACGGGCCCGGGTCAGAAGCGGAACATAGGATTCCAGATGGTAACCATTTGTGACTACCGCGAGGTCAAGGTTCTGGTCATTGCAGGCGTCAATAAAGCTTTCAACGAACATGCGATTTTTTTCACCCCCCAGTAAAGGTTCTCCTCCAAAGAGGGTAATGTACTTTTTCCGGTTTCTGAATTGATCCCGTATATGGGCGAAGAAAGCTGCCGTAACGGCCGGATCCTGATCCCTTTCACCGGATCCGTATCCTTCCTGGTAGCAATAGGAACAACTGAAATTGCAGCCATAGGATGGAACATAGAAAATCTGGATTTCATCGTTTTCCCGTGTATCCAGAAAATCCAGGTATTTGCTGCGAAACTGCTTTTCTTCTTCTGCCGGCTCTACAACATATCCTTTCTCAATGTACTCAGGATCATTTAAAACTTCATTCCTGATAACCCGTTGCCCTTCGGAATGATCCAAAATATCGGCATTTCCTGAAAGAATATTGATAATGAAATATTCATCAGAAGAATGAATTGATGAGAATATGTTATGTTTCGAGAACTTCATGGAAATTCCAGGTCAACGGAATGAAACCTGTTTAGATTCAGTTCTTCAGTCATGACAACCGGCAACTATCCTGGAATTTTTTGCACAGCATTGCGCAACTTTGCGGTTTTTTGGTTGACTTTTTTTCTTTGTAAGTGATTTCATAACAGTATTAATATTAAGAACAACAATTACATTTATTTTCTTTCCGGCCAAGGATTGTAATGCTGGCCACATCTGTCATTCCCTTGGCATAGGGCTGACTTTCCTCAAGTATCCGGATCCCGGTAAATCCGGTGTCAACAAGCGATTTCAGGTATTCGTCGCGTGTAACGGCTCCGGCCCAGCATTCAGATACGGCTACAGGATCGTTCCTGTATTTACCGGGGATGGGTGCCATGGAATATATATCGCTTACGACAAACCTGCCCCCTGCTTTCAGGATACGGTATACTTCCTTCCAAACCTTATTTTTGTCGGATGCATGATTTATGGTACAATTGGAAATGATCAGGTCGGCATGGTTGTCCGGCAGGTCAATTGTTTCCAGTTCAGAATGGATGAAACGGACATTCTTAATGCCCAGTTTGTCTGCATTTTTCCGGGCGGTTTCCAGCATTCCGTCGGAAATATCGATCCCGGTCACGAATCCCCGTTCACCGACTTCACCGGCCATGCGAAGCACATCGGTTCCCCGGCCACTCCCGAGATCAACGCAATATTCCCCGGATCGGGGTTCTGCATAATCCAACGCCCCGCCGCAGGACAGGCAGCAGGATTGTTCAGCCAGGGCTGAATATCGAATGTTGATTGAAGAAGTATCCATATAAAACTTTAGGGCAAATATACAAAAATGTATATATATATATAAATAATTATATTTAGAATGAGTCTAAATTAGAATGTCATCGTGAACACCGTTTCGACATGGGGTTCTGAATGTGCCGTAATGGTACCGTTATGCAAACGCAGGATCTGCTTGGACAGGCTCAGCCCGATGCCCGATCCTGATGGCTTCGTTGTGAAAAATGGAATAAAGATCTTATCCAGGACATCTTTCAGGATGCCCGGGCCATTGTCGATGACCTGCAGTGTAACCCTGCCCCTTTTGTTCAGGAATCCGATCAGCTGAAGCCTTCCTCCCTGGGTTCCGTTCAGCGCATGCACGGAGTTTTTAAGCAGGTTGATCAGCACCTGCTCCATCAGCTGGTCGTCGGCGGTGAATTCCAGGTCCTCGGGTTCCACATGCACAATAAATTCAAAACCGCATTTTTTTATTTCTTCCTCCATAAGATTTTCAATGTTGGAGAAGAGCTCCCTTACCCGGCACAGTTTAAAACTGGGCTGCGGAATCCGGGTCAGGTTACGGTAAGTATTAACGAAATGAAGAAGACCGGTGCTGCGTTTGCTGATGGTTTGCAGTGCTTCCTGGATCTCCGAAACCGATTCATTGTCAATTCTAAGTTCTTCGCCATTACCCTGGCCTACCATACCCTTCAGCATCAGGTCCAGCGTTGACGACAGGGAGGCAATGGGGGTTATGGAATTCATGATTTCGTGGGTAAGCACCCGGATAAGCTTCTGCCAGGCTTCCGTCTCCTGTTCTTCAAGTACATTTTGGATATCCTTGATCGTAACCAGGTATATGAGCTTGTCTTTAATTTTAATGGTGGATGCATAAATAGCCAGCTGAAGGATATCGTCTTCAAATTGTACCTTAACGAGCTTGTTTTCACCCGGTTTAATTCCCAACAGGGTGGCGACAAGTTCCGGGCTAAGTGATTCAAGGGATTTTATATTTTTAATGCTGGACAGCTGGAAAAGCTTTTTGGCCGTTTTGTTGATCAGCTCAATATTTCCATCAGCCCCATAAGCTATAACACTCACATCAATATTCTGCACGATGGTCTGCAAATAGTGAAAACTCTCTTCCTTTTCCGCTCTCACTTTCTGAAAGTCCTGCATAACCTCGTTAAAGGCCTTATTGAGCTCGTTGAAAGTACCACCCATGCTTTCAATCTGGAATGTACGGGTAAACTCTGAAAACCTTATGGATTCGAGAAAGCTGGTCAGTTCCCTGTTTGTCCGGTCGAGATAGCGAATCAGTGAAGCTATTTCAAAAATCACAATTACTGCCACAATGACAGGTGCAATAATGAAATAGTTCGACATCAGCGTATAAACCAAAAGTGAGATGGACGCTGCAAGAAGTATTACGCGGACAATGATATTCAGCCGGTAGTTTTTAAAACCCATATTTTTCCATCCTCCGGTACAGTGATGTTCGGGTAAGGCCAAGTTCCTGTGCCGCCTGGGAGATATTTCCCTGGTTCTGTTTCATGACCTTTTCAATCACCTTTCTTTCGATATCATCAAGATTATAGGTGTCAAATTCCATATCGCCGGATTTTTTTCGGGGAGGGGACAAAATAAAATCCTCTGCTTCCAGCGAAGGTGTTTCCGTCATGATCACTGCCCGTTCGATGGCATGCTGCAATTCACGGACATTTCCGGGCCAGGCATAATGCATCAGTTTCTTCAGTGCGGAGGCTGATATTCCCCGTAAAGACTTACGGTATTTTTTGGAATAGATCTTAAGGAAATGTGCAGAAAGGAGCGATATATCATCTCCCCTGTCGCGAAGCGGCGGGAGGTGTATTTCAACCGTATTGATCCGGTAAAGGAGATCCTGCCGGAAAAGATTGGCGCTCACCGACTCATACAAGTCACTGTTGGTGGCACAGATCAACCTAACATCCACGGAAACCGGTCGGTTTGCGCCGACCCTGGTTACCTCGCGCCTTTCAATAACCGTAAGGATCTTGGATTGAAGCGGGAGCGGCAGATTGCCGATTTCATCCAGGAACAGGGTACCGCGGGAAGCTATTTCAAAACGTCCCGGTTTTTCTTTTTTGGCATCGGTGAAAGCCCCTTTTTCATGACCGAATAATTCACTTTCAAACAGGGTATCACTCAGCGATCCCAGGTCAACGCTGATAATTACTTCATCCCGTCTTGGTGAGTTACGGTGCAATGCCCTGGCTACCAATTCCTTTCCTGTACCGTTCTCACCCAGGATCAGAACATTCGCATCGGTCTGGGCTACCTTTTTAATGGTTCCGAAAACGTCTTTCATGCGGTCGGAATTTCCAATAAAGTCCACAAACGGCTGGTCCATCACGGCACTGATCTCCTTCTGCTTGGCCCTTAGTTCATTGGCTTCAAGCCTCGACCTTCTCAGTTTGATGGAGGAAGAAATCGTTGCCAGAAGCTTTTCATTCTGCCAGGGTTTCAGTACAAAATCGGTTGCACCCGATTTAATGGCCTTTACTGCCCTTTCAGCATCGCCATAGGCTGTAATAAAAACCACCACAGCCTGGGGATCAATTTCAAGGATCCGTCCCAACCAATCGAATCCTTCCTGACCGCTGATCGCATCCTTGTTGAAATTCATGTCCAGCAGAATCATATCAAAGTATTCCTTGGTCAACAGATCCGGCAGTTTTTCCGGGTTGTTCAGTGTTGTCAGTTTCTCAACATGGGGTTTCAACAGCAGTTTCAAAGCAAACAATATATCTTCGTTATCGTCAACTGCCAGGATATTACCAATTTTTTCACTCATGGGGGTAGAATTCTAAATATTGTCTAAACAAATGTAGAGAAAATTGTCCGGTTCCGTACAACGCATGTTTCATTTTTGTACAAATTAATCAGGATATCAGGGGATACAAATAGAATAAATAATTGTATTTTAACGGATTATTATTATTGGCATGATTCGTGCAACCTTTAGGTGACCTTATTATTTACAGACCTATATCAATCGCAGTCATGGACGGAATGGATCGAAAAATCGAACAAAAAGGACTAAAAAGGAAGCACATCTGGATCGGAATCAGCAGTCTGGTTTTTATTCTCGTTGTCTTGCAACTGGCTTTTGGTGATAAAAGTTCCAAACTGAACGTGGAACTGGATAAAATAGCTGTAGGTGAGGTTATTGCCGATAAGTACCAGGATTATATTTCTGTGAACGGGACTGTAGAGCCCATCAAGACGGTGTACCTGGATGCTGTGGAATCAGGACGTGTAGAAGAAAAACTGATTGAAGAAGGCACCCGGGTGAAAAAGGGTGATGTTATCCTCAAACTCAGCAATTATAACCTTTTACTTGACATTTCAAGCAATGAAGCCGATGTGTCGCGCGCGGTCAATGATCTGAAAACAGCACGCCTCAGCCTTGAAAATCAAAACCTCCAGACCAGGACCACCATACTGCAATTGAAGTACTCCCTGATGAAGATGGAAAGGCAGTTTTCAAACAACAGCAAGCTCGTTTCGCAGAACCTGGTGTCAAAGGAAGAATATGAATTTTCAAAGGAACAATACGAACAAACGAAAATTCAGCTCGATCTGCAGAGGCAGAAATTCATACGTGATTCGATCTATACCATAACACGAATTGCATCGGATGAGGAATCCATTGACCGGATGCAGAAAAACCTGAACCTTACCCGTCGCAGAATGGACGACCTTGATATTAAAGCTTCAGTGGACGGCGAATTGGCCACCTTGCATCCCGAGATAGGAGAGGTCATAAATTACGGTGACCGGGTCGGGACGATCAATATCCTTGATTCCTATAAAATGCGGGTATTGATCGATGAACATTACATAACCAGGATATCACGCGGTTTGCCGGCCGACTTTGATTTTGCCGGCCATAAAAATACCCTCCGGATCATCAAGATTTATCCCGAGGTCAGCAACGGGACCTTTGCCGTGGATATGGAGTTTACAAGCGAGATTCCTGCCCAGATCCGGATCGGACAGACAGCCCGCATTCATCTTGAGCTCGGTGAATCAGAGGATGCTCTTCTGTTGCCAAAGGGAGGGTTCTACCAGAGCACTGGGGGACAATGGATATTTGTAGTGGATCCTTCAGGAAACCTGGCAAGCAGGAGGAAGATCCGTTTGGGTCGTCAGAACCCGCGGTATTACGAGGTTCTTGAAGGACTCATAAAAGGTGAAAAAGTCATTATCTCGGATTATGAAAACTTTGGTGACGCTGATAAACTTATATTAAAGAAAAAGTAACTTGCACATTCCATAACCATAAAACTCTCATTATGATTAAAACAAATGACCTCGTAAAAGTATTCCGCACTGATGAAGTGGAAACTACTGCCCTTAACAGGGTTAACATAACCGTTGAAAAAGGAGAATTCGTAGCCATTATGGGTCCGTCAGGATGCGGTAAATCAACGCTCCTGAATATATTGGGACTTCTTGACACTCCTTCCGGCGGGGATTATTATTTTAATGGAGAAGAGGTGGCCAGGTACAAAGAGAAACAAAGGACCAACCTGAGAAAAGGGAATATCGGTTTCGTATTTCAGAGTTTTAATCTTATTGATGAGCTTACGGTGTATGAAAATGTCGAATTGCCGCTCCTGTATCTGAAAGTATCATCGGCCGACCGTCGTAAGAAAGTTGGCGATGTGCTCGAAAGAATGAAAATATCCCACCGTAAAAAACACTTTCCCCAGCAGTTGTCAGGCGGACAGCAACAGCGCGTTGCCATAGCACGTGCTGTAGTTACCAGGCCCCAGCTGATCCTGGCGGATGAGCCCACAGGTAATCTGGATTCTGCCAATGGAGAAGAGGTAATGAACCTGCTTACCGAACTGAATAACGAAGGTACCACGATCATAATGGTTACCCACTCACCCTCGGATGCCGACAAGGCGCATCGTATAGTTCAATTGTTTGACGGACACATTGTTACCGAGAATATCAGACAAATACTTTAATACATATAGCCATGAAAGAGATTTGCATTCCGATTCCCTACCTTAAAGATCAGGAAATCGCAGAGGTAGTGGTTGCAGTTGCGGGACAAAAAATCAAATATAATTTCCGCGTGGAGTCTTTTTTATGGGAAAAGGATAATGAATTTTCTCATCTTTCAGATCCGCTGGAACGTTCCCTGGCAAGGATTTACCGGCTTAAAGGTGCAATTGAGGGTTACGATAAGGATTGGGAACTGATTCAAATATTTAATCCGGATGAGAATTCAGATCATATTCACGTGTTATACAGGAAAAAGCTTAAAACATAAACTATTGCCTTTCATTTAAAAAAGAGAATCTCATGAAAAAAGCGTTGCTGTTTTTGTGCACACTGGTCGTTGCTTGCTTTTTGCCGGTTAAGGCACAAAAAGTCTGGTCCCTTGAGGAATGCATAAGTTATGCCCTGGAAAATAATTTGCTGATAAAAAGACAAGAGTTAAGTGTTGAATACAATCAAAATAACTATAAACAAAGTTATTTCAATACATTGCCCAATCTCAACGGAAGGTTAAGTCACGGTTATAATTCAGGACAATATATATATCAGGGGGATCTGTTTGAGAACAATGCATGGTCAGGCAGTGGCTCAGTGTCAAGCTCCCTGACATTATTTAATGGTCTTCAAACGTTGAACGACATCAGGCAAAAAAAATATCTTTTCCTTCAATCCCAGTCGGATTTAAAGAAAAGAGAAAATGATGTTTCAATTGATATTGCCACGGCTTATTTACAGGTTTTGTTTTCAAAGGAATTGGTGGATGTTGCAAAAAGTAAACTCGATGTGACATCGCTGCAAACAGAACGAACACGGAAAATGCTTGCTGTGGGAAATGTTGCTCAGGGTGAATTATTGCAAATAAAAGCACAGGAAGCAAATGATAAAACCAGTTTAATCAACGCGAAAAATAATCTGGATATCGCTTTTCTGAATCTGACACAGTTGCTCGATCTTGATTCCACCGGAAGTTTTGATGTTGTTGTGCCGCAAAATATTGAAGTTGAATTGTTGTCGCCCCTGGAATCCATTCAGGATATTTATGAAAAAGCCCATGCAACAATGCCGGAAATAAAGAGTGCAGAATTTGCGCTTAAGAGTTCTGAAAGACAACTATCCATAGCCCGTGGTCAGATCAGCCCCAGGATTGATCTCAATGGTGGAATAGCCAGTGAGTACAAAAAGGATGAGAATGATCCCACTGCCAGACCTTATAGTGATCAATTGCTCAAAGACAATGTTTCGAAATATGTTTCTGTCGGTTTAAATGTTCCTATTTTTAACCAGTTACAGATTAAAAATTCCATAAGCAATGCAAAACTGAATGTTAAGGATTTTCGGCTCCAGCTTGATATAGCTCAAATGGCACTTTACAAGGAGGTTCAGCAGGCGCACGCGGATGCCTCTGCTGCTCGGGAGAAATACTATTCAAGTGTTGAGGCTGTAAATTACAACGAAGAAGCATTTAAATATACCAGCCAGAAACTGGAAGTTGGCCTGGTGAATTCAGTGGATTACAATGTTGCCCAGAATAATCTGATCAGTGCCAAATCCAGCATGCTGCAGGCAAAATACGAATATATATTCAAGCTGAAGATCCTTGATTTATATATGGATAAGCCGATCGTTCTTTAGTTGGGGTTAATATCAGGCGGACCCGGGCATCTTTAATGTCCGGGTTTTTTATTCCCTTTTCAATTAATTTCAGAACTTCTGCGGACATAGGTAGAATAAATTCCAGGAAATTACTAATTTCATTTCGCCATAATTTATCCATTATGAATAAGAAAAATATACAGTCCGGAACAGTGAATTCTGATATGAAAGTCAATGACAGGAGGGATTTTCTCCGTAAGGCTGCCCTGGGGGGCCTGGCTATGGGCTCTTTTTTCACACGCGATGCGGTAGCCGAAGAAATTGAATTTGCCACCCAGAAGGTAAGCCGTTATTCTGCTCCGTCGGATCTGAAAATTACGGATCTGCGCATAGCCTGGTATGACAATGTTCCGATCATTAAGATCTATACCAACCAGGATATTTACGGGCTGGGTGAAGTTCGCGACGGCGGCAGCCCTACTTACGCCCTCTTTCTGAAAAGCAGGCTGCTGGGCAGGAACCCCTGCAGTGTAGAACAGGTTTTTAAGAACCTGAAACAGTTTGGCGGACATGGAAGGGCCGGGGGAGGAGTATCCGGCATTGAAATAGCTTTGTGGGATCTTGCAGGAAAAGCATACGGAGTGCCTGTCTACCAGCTTCTGGGCGGTAAATACCGCGATACAATAAGGATGTATGCCGACACACCGTCAGCGGAGGATCCTGCCGTTACAGCTTCCAGGATCAAGCTAAGGAAGGACCTGGGTTTTACCTTCTTTAAAATTGACTTTGGACTGGAGTTGATCCGGAATACCCCGAATGCCATTGTAGGAAGCAAAAACCAGGATCTGAGCAAAGCGTGGACAGACGAATGGATGACCTACGGGCAGACCAAGCATCCGTTTACCGGGCTGCAGATAACGGACCTGGGCCTGGAAAAAATGGTGGACTATATAAAAAGGGTACGGGACATTGTGGGTTTTGAAGTACCCATTGCGGCCGATCACTTTGGACACTTCGATGTCAACAATGCAATCCGCCTTGGAAAAGCAGTGGACAAATACAGGCTCGCATGGCTTGAGGACATTATCCCCTGGTTCTATATGGATCAGTGGAAGGAAATATCGCACGCCATTGAAACGCCAACGCTGACCGGTGAGGACATATACCTGAAGGAGGAATTCATAAAGCTTTGTGATTCCCATGCCGTGGATATGGTCCACCCGGATCTTGTGTCTGCAGGAGGCATCCTTGAAACCAAGAAAATAGGTGACTATGCAGAAGAAAAGGGTGTCGCCATGGCATTGCATTGGGCAGGATCGCCGGTATCGCTGCTTGCCAATGTTCATTGTGCCGCGGCCACTCAGAATTTTATGGCCCTTGAGCACCACCATCTTGATGATCCTGATTTTGAGGATCTGGCAACCGGCATCGCAAAACCGATCCTTGATAAAGGATTTATCAAAGTTCCCGATACCCCCGGCCTGGGTATTGATATAGACGAAAAAGCCGTTAAAGCCCGACTCAGGAAAGGAGAGGAATATTTTGCCCCTACACCGCAATGGGATAAGGAGCGAAGCTGGGACAGAACCTGGAGTTGATCGTTTGATGGCACCTGATGTATAAATTTTATCTCAATTCAGTTTTATTTCACCTATGAAAAGCAGGACACCAATCCTATACCGGATATCTATTTTCGCTTCCCTGATCTTATTTCTGGCTGTCACGTATCTGATCATTGTCCACAGGCTTTCCGTGGCCGGTCCTTATATGATTGCCGCCCTGGCGCTGCTGGCAACGGGTATAAGGGGATTTAAATCTTTCAAAAGCCTTTCATATACGATCTGGATCTTTGCAGCCGTGGCGCTCAGCATGTATTATCCCCAGTTTTTTCAAAAGGCAGGTAATTTCGAACTGAAAAAAATGATCGTTCCCCTGTTGCAGGTTATCATGTTTGGAATGGGATCCCAAATGAGCGTGAAAGATTTTACAGGTGTGATCAAAATGCCAAAAGGAGTTCTGATCGGCATCACAGCCCATTATATCATTATGCCCGGCGTGGGATTCACGATAGCAAACCTGTTCAATTTTCCTCCTGAAATTGCAGCGGGTATTCTGTTGATAGGTTGTGCACCCAGCGGACTGGCTTCCAACGTAATGTCCTATATAGCCAGAGCGAACCTGGCACTTGCTGTTACAATTGCAGCCATTTCCACATTGCTTTCACCACTCCTTACACCCTTGCTGATGAAACTGCTTGCGGGCCAGTACATCGAAGTGAATGTCTGGAAAATGATGCTGGAGATCATTAATATGATCATACTTCCCGTGGTTGCAGGATTCGTCTTTAACCTGTTCTATCACCGTACAGAAAAGAGATCAAACTACATTAAGCAGATCGCCGTGTTCCTTCTTATCATAGTAATGAAAAATTCAATTCTGCTGAAAACGGGTGAGACAAGCATGGCACATATTGCACTGGCATTTCTGAAGGATATTGGCTGGTTTGTTGTGCTTCCGGCTCTGGGTGCCTTTCTGCTCAGTCTGATGACAAAAGGAAATACGCTGTGGATTGAAAAGATCCTGTCATTTGTCTCAATGCTGGGTATTGTTGTGATAATCACTATAATTACGGCCGCCGGTCGCGACAGCCTGCTGAAAGTAGGGGGACTTTTACTCCTTGCCACCCTGATCCATAACCTGTCAGGGTATGGGCTCGGGTATTTCTTTGCCCGGTTATCACGGATGCCGGAAAGAGATTGCAGGACCATCGCATTTGAGGTCGGGATGCAAAACGGAGGACTGGCTTCCGGGCTGGCCATGCAAATGGGAAAGATCGCAACCGTGGGGCTGGCACCGGCAATTTTCGGACCCCTTATGAATATTACCGGATCAACACTGGCCAACTGGTGGAGGAACAGGACAAAGGATATTGAAGATCCTGATTCACAAAGTAAACAAATCCAAAACTGAAATATTAAAACAAGATGCAGATGAGAAGTGTAAAAATCCTATGCATGGCTGCTCTTATCATGGGCGCCGTGAACCTAAGCGGACAAACGGTAATTTCCGGGGAACTGATGCAGTTTTATACCGCCCAGTGGGATGGGGAAAGGTTAAGTGATGGAAGGCCGAAAGTCTCTGATGACCTCATCGCCCGCCTCAAGGAACTGTCCCTGGAAGAGATTTGGGGAACCCTTCGGAATGAGGGTTATAATAACCAGTTCGAAAGCGGGTGGCAAATGATATACGATGATGTTCCCATTGCGGGCAGAGTGCTCACTGCCCTGTATTACCCGAAAAGACCGGATGTCGAGAAGAATATTCTTGATAAGGGTCATGCAGCAGGCAACAAGGGAGCCTCCAATTCATGGCCCATCGATAAACTCCAGGAAGGTGACGTATACGTAGCCGATTGCTTTGGTAAGGTAATAGACGGGACGCTCATCGGCGATAACCTGGGCAATTCGATCTATGCAAAATCACACAGGGGTGTTATTTTTGACGCCGGTGTGCGCGATATCGAAGGACTAATGGAAATCAAAGGTTTTAATGCTTTTGTTCGCGGGTTTGATCCTTCCTATCTGCAGGAAACCATGCTGATGGGGATCAATGTGCCGATCCGGATCGGGCGTGCAGTTGCCTTTCCGGGTGATATTGTGCTGGCAAAAAAAGAAGGTGTGATTTTCGTACCTCCGCACCTTGTGAAAAAAGTGGTCTTGCAGGGAGAGTTTATAGGGCTAAAGGACAAGTTCGGCCATCAGATGCTTCGGGAGGGCGTTTATACACCTGGACAGATCGATGCACAATGGACAGATGAAATAAGGAACTCGTTTTTAAAATGGCTGGATCAGAACCCGAAAGAATTGCCCATGTCGCGTAAGGAACTTGATGAATTTCTCAAGGACAGGACGTGGTAGGGGGGAAGAGAGTGAGAGAGGGAGAGAGTGAGAGAGTGAGAG
>Ga0209593_10000079_pt1 | contig 48439 bp, 88 predicted proteins | sample PPLLaktember2015_3_FD_187260 | JGI IMG/M metagenome (GOLD analysis project Ga0209593, IMG submission 187260) | Freshwater sediment microbial communities from Prairie Pothole Lake near Jamestown, North Dakota, USA - PPLs Lake P7 Core (6) Depth... | ecosystem: Environmental > Aquatic > Freshwater...
AGCACGCAGACAGCGGTGATGTTCGACGCCGGATTCAGGTGTACGTCGATGTCGTGAATAACCGCCGCAAACTTCGTCGCGTCCTCAGTCCCGTCCTCTCCGATATGAATGTCGGAAATGAACGCGACGGCCTGCGTCGTTCCGCTGAAGGCCACCGGGAGCGTGATCGTCGTGTCCGGCGGATCGGAGAGCCATGCGTTGTTGGTGAAATCTCGAAACCGCATCGTCGCCGACGTGCTGCTGTTCGTCAGGAACAGGACGGCCCCGGTGCTCTTGTTCTGCGGCGAGGTGTAATACACCGAGGAAACGTCAAAGAACCAGCGCGTCACCGGCCCGAGGTCTTGGCCCACGTTATAAAGCGGGCTGGCAGCGTTGATCGAGTAATCGCCGTTGTCGGGATCGATAAAGGCTTCGGCCGGAGTAATCTCTTGCAGGCCGGCAGTCCCGGACGTGTCAGACGACGCCGAGTTGATCACGGTCATCGTCAGCCCGGCAGCGGCGCGATAGGCCGCGTTCGCCCCGGAAGCGATCGATCCGTAGCAGTTGATCGCCACGCAAACGCCCGAGGAATAATAGCAGTCCGTCGCGCCGATCGCGGTGCAGTTGACCGCGACGATGGTTGACGCGGCAATCGCCGGGCGGACACATCCGAGCGAGCCGCCGTAGATGAGGCACTTCTTGAGGAGGATGTTCGGGTTGTAGCTCGTTCCACAGACTACGGTGTACCGACCGCCGCGAAGCACACAGTTCGTGGCTTGAACGTACAGTGCGTCCCTTCCCCCCAGCGCCGCCGAAAGCGAGCTTGGTGAACCGCTATTGTTGTAAAGCTGCATCCCCTCCAGCCAGACGGCGGAACTGGCGGCGGCCAGGATCGGGAGGGTGTTGTTTGCGACCGTCAGGTTGTACTTTGTCGCGTCCCATTCCGTCGCCTGCGTCAGTTCGCCGCGGAGAATGAGCTTGTTCTGGTGGCTCGATACGATACCTGTCGCCGTAACGGCCGTCGTGTCCGACGTGCCCGACGACGCACGGCAGGAGGCGACGATGGACACCGGATTTCCCGCATCCGTCGGCGTCCAAGCGTTCGTCGTGTCGTTGCCGTCCGCCGTGGGATACCACGTCCCGCTCGCGTTTGGCGTGGCCGTGGCGATCGTCTTGAGGAGCATCTGCGTGGCGGTATGATGCACACAGATTGCCGTGGCCCCGGTAGTCGTCTGGGTCACAGCCACATCATCGCCGATTGCCCCGCGGGTAAGCGTGCCCGCGACAACATTCGTGGCCGTGCGGTTGGTCAGGTCCAACGTGCCCGAGCCCGCCGAGTCGCGCATCGCGTTCCACCACGCGCTCAGGCTGGTATAGTCCGTGCCTGCCGCGTCGTCAGGATCGATGATGCAAACAAACTCAGTCGCGGCCAATGCTCATCCTTTCCACGCTCGTTTGATTTCGTCCGGGTATCCGAGCATGAGAATTGCCGGATTCCCGTGAACGCTCGGATCGTTTTCACACTCGGCTATCACTTCCAGGTTTCCAGATCGCTGATAAAATCTCCGGTGCCGCGGGTGGAACGTGAACAGGCAGATGTCCACGCCTTGCTGCTCCATCTCGCCAACAACCGCGGAGATTAGGTCGAATACCACTCGCCGCTTCCGGCAGGCCGTCACGATTCGCCACGAAGAAGCGAGTACTTCGTGAGCCGCAAGAGCCATCCCGCGAACCTTCGATGTCTCCCGGGGGAAGGCGTGGTCCGTGTGCAGCCCTCGCGGGCCGTCGAGTGTCAAGGTTACGGTGCCTTTCAATTCAGCCCCTTCCTCCGCGATCAATACCGTTGTCTCCGGTATCCCGTCCAGCGCCGGGTAGTGTCGCAACAGCCCGTCCGGCTGAGGCTCGCAGTAGCCGCGACAAACATACTGAGCGTGTGTCAGCCGCCATACTCTTGCGAGCCCTTCTGTATCGCCGGCGTCCAATGCCCGGATCTTCACGGCACTAGCCCTTCAACTCCAGGGCCTTGGCAACGATCAGGTACAGCCGCTGATAAGGAAATCATGTTTGGGTTCCTCAGTTGCTCCCGCCGCTCGGTTTCGCGGGAGGCGGTAAAGTTCTGTCCTTCTGGTCCTCGGCCAACCTAAGCAAGCGGGCCAACGTCTTCGCAATCTCAGCCTGAGCCGACACCAGGTCTTTTTGCAGCACGATCGTCTGTTGCTGCACCTTGGCGATGTCTCCCTGATTCAAGAGGATCATGTCGATCCGTCGGGCGGCCAAGTCGTCGCGGGCGACGTGGGTCACGTCGGCAGCCAACTGTTGCTTGATTTGCTCCTTGATCTCGATGGTTGCCTGCGTATTTTTGTCGGTGGAATCCAAGCTCCGTCGCTGCCCATCTTCAATCATCCGAAAGAAGAGCATGGCGAATACGAAACTCACCCCGAAGTTTGTGGCCCACTTGAGCGTATCGGCACTCAGAATCCTCTGCGTAATCAACGACCGCACGTTGACCTCAGTTGGTTCGGCTCCGATGACTGATCGTTTTGCCATCACTGTGTCGGACCCCCTCTCGTAACAAGCGTTGCAATGATCGCCCCGATCGCCCCGGCCAGCGTGGCCGCGAGTGTACCGACGGCCGCCAAGAGCGTGATGATCGACTTTATCGAGAGCGTGTCGGTGCGACCCGACTCGGCTACTTCCATGCGGGCGACGATGCCGACTTTGCCGTTTCCGAAGAGCGTCGTTTCGTGTCGAGCGATCGCATCCTGACAGGGCTTGCAAGCAACTTTAATCGTCGCCTGCGTCTCCTTGATATCGCCAAGCTGCTCCATCACCTGATCGAGGCGTTCGTGGATCCGCGTCAGTTCGGTCTGGTCATGGTTATCGGTCATAGGTGCCATTTTCTAGCCGCTCCACGCGGTGTTACGGTTTACCCTGGCAGGCAGGCCGCGGGGTGTAGAGTGCCCGCGACCTGCCTCGACCCAGGAGGCCCAGACGGAAACCGTCTGGTCAGTGTCCGCCGGGCGTCGCGCCTCGTGCGCTGCGGTCGTCGAATAGGTGCCGCCGCCCGGCGGGTGTTTCGCTGATGGGGTCATGTTCTCGCCAATCGCACTCGCGGCGGTCTCCGCAACGGTCTGGTCGAAAGAAATGGTTTCAATGCCTCGAACGGCAACACAACGCTGCGGCTCTCCGCTTTTACCGCCTGTTTCGGACAGCGGACGATAACCTCAAGCGTCGCGTGTGGCCCTACCGCTGTTTGCGTCATTCCTTCGCCTCTACGGTCACTCGCATACCCAAGCGGCACCGCCGCCCGTGAGCCAGTCCCCTCCGAAGTTTCTCCACCGCGTCTTCAAAATTTCCGTCCAGAGAATTCGACCAGAAGGCATCGAAAAGTGTTCGCATGAGCGCCGCATGAGCATCGTCAATTGCCTGGAGTTCGAGTTCTTGCAAATTCATCACCATCGCCTCCCTCGAATGCCCCCGAGCCCCCGCCGCGCCGCCGGAGATTGAGGAGGAACGGTCGCGGCGGGGGCTACCGGCGCAACGACTGCGGTCGGTGTTTCGTCGGGCACCTCGACGGGGACCAGCGTGCAGACGCCGTTGACGCATTGCCGGCGGTATTCGATGCGGGTCTTCACGGCCTTCGCGGTCTTCTCAACGACCGACACGGCCTTCTGCATGGGAGCGAGAAATGGTTGTTCGCCGGGGATTTGGTATGCTCCCACCGGAAGCGTTCCGGCCTCGACAACAATCGTTCGATTGCTTGCCCAGTGACTCGCATTCTGGCACCATAACATCCGACAGCTCGGACCGGACATTGCCCGCTGCAAGTACTTCCGTCCCTCCGGACCGAGATCGTCTTGAGCACGGCAACGAAGGAATCGACCGACAGGGCCTTCCAGTCTTGCTACACGATGCACCCAACGAGCCAGGTCCAACGCCCGAACAAACCCAGTAACCTCCTGCACGGCTTCATGGCCACGATAGACCACGACGTAGGGAACCAGCGTAATCCCATAGTGCCGAACAATCTCCTTCTGTTTCGGGTCTGCGATGTTGACACGTCCGACGACATATCCGGCCGCCTCAAGTTGCTTGAGTTCCGTCTCCATCGCCATACAGACGGAGCACTCCGACGAATAAAACATCGTGATGCCAAGGCTGTCATCCCGCTCGCGGACCTCGGCGGTGGCGGGAACTACCACGGTCGCTGATGCCAGCGTATCCCAGTTGCACGGGTCCGGCCCGAGGGTGTCCCAGCCAATCGCGGAGAGGAAGAGAACGGCGGTCAGGTGGAGCATGATGTTTCCTTCATACTGGTCTTCGGAGCGTCGAGAATCGGATTTCGCGGCGTGTAGCGGAGTTCGAGACAGCCGGTCGTTTTGCTCGTCACAACGCGGCGGAACGTGTCCGCTGAAACCACCGTGGATGTGTCCGTCATAGCGTGATCCAATCGAGCAACTTCTGCTGGGCTTCCAGTCCCTCGAAAAACTCCAAGGCGTAGCCCTCGCCAAACCGCTGGCGGCCGTAGGTCGATTGAAGCTGCCGCGTGAAATCGTCGGGGTAGGCGAGATAGCGGCCCGCGCCGACGTTGTACGGATCCGGCCCGTCAACGCAGTCGTCACCCCATGACTTGTTATCCTCGACCACGGCATCGACCTTGCCGTCATCGATGGTCCCGTCGGCAAGCCAGCAGTGGGCCGTCGTCCCGATGATCCGAGCCATGCCGTTCCTGTCGCGGTGGGTGATCGAACCGCGATCCCACTGGCAGAGCGAAGTCCCGAAAATCACCGGCCGGCCGCTGGCAATGGCGTCCTGTGCTTCGGCTCCCTCATTCACGGGCCACCAATCGCGGACCTTGTAGCGAGCGATGAGCGGTTCCAAGTCGTCAGGAATTCCGCTCGCGCCCCATTGCACGGCTAGATCGTCGTCATCACTGGACTTGCGGAGATCCCAGAGCTTTTTGCCGGTCTCATACTGCTCACAGAGGACCGAGCCGAGCGTGCTCATGCACTCAACAGCGTAGGCAACCGAGGCCCCGTCGCCGGTGATTCGGCCGCCGTGCACGCCGTAGCCAATCTCGACCCGCGCACCGCCGTAGGTTCCAGCCGCGCAGTTGAGGGCCTTGAACTTGCCGAGGCCGACCGCGTCTTGCATCGCCTGCAAGAGTTCAATGATCCGGCCGCCTCTCCCGACACATGTTCCGCGCCACTGTGGGCGGTAGCTCGGTTGTTTGCCGAGGACGGAATCAAATGCCTTGAAGAGCAAAACCGTCTTGCCCTTGTGACAGTCCTTTAGCTCGGGATGGGCGGCCCAAAACGATGGCTTGTCGCCCACGATTCGGGCGACGGTTTCCGGGCGGCCTTCCCATCCGCCGAGTTCATTCAAGCGGGAGAGGTCTCCGTTCATCCGCGCCTCCGTTTCTTTCCCGTTACTATCTTCTGGACGTAATCGCGTGTGGTCCCGTACAGCGATGCCAGTTCGCCGAGATTGACGCCCTCGGCCGCAAGACTACGAATGGTGGCAACATCCTCCCGCGAGAACTTGGCGAAGTAGTGATTGTCCGCGAAGCGTTGAAGCCCCGGGCTCGTTCCATGCCGAACAGCATCCCGCTGATTCTCAGATTCCGTTCCCCAAGCGAGGTTCTCGATTCGGTTGTCAGTCGGATTGCCGTTTAGGTGCCGGCATACCATGCCGTTCGGGCGCGGTCCGGCAAACGCTTCCAAGACGAGGACATGGACGTTCCGCGTCACGCGACGCTCGCCATCAAAGAGGCTGGCCTTTATATACGGCTTCACCCCCGGCTTGGCGTTTATCAATCGCCATTCCCGTGAGAAGTAACCTTGTGGTCCCGGCCGGCGGCAGCCCATCAGGACTCCGGTGTTGCTCACGCAATAGCCGAAGTATCCGGGGCACGCCCGAAACTCCATGCCCGGCATTTCCGGGAGCGGTGGAGGGCTATCCAGGCTTCGTTGTCGCTTCCCTACGACGATGGCGGCCGGGTTGTATTCCCAGCCGGTCGGGAGGGAGGAAAGGTCAGCCATTGACCACCTCCATCGGAATCGTGGTTGTCGGCGGGGAGATGGTTACGCTCTGAATGCCGCGATCAAGCTGGGCAGAAAACGGTAATTCCGCGTGATATTCCACTCGCTTGATCGTTCCATCCGGGTAGTAGTCGATGGCCTTGATCCGCGAACAGGTGCCGCCGTGAATTGCTCCGCAGTGCCCGCAGCAGTAGAGGTTGCCGGTTTCACTCACGGCTTTCCTCCCTTCGCCGCTTCAAGGTCTTCTGCCAGCCACGTCAGGATCGTCGCATGGCTGTCGGCAGCCTTTTGTCCGTATGAATCGCCTTCGGCCCATTGGGTGTTTTCGAGGCAGAACCAGCCCCAATAGATCGCCCACCCACCATCGCATCCGACCGATTCGTATTCAGGCAGCCAGTGCCACCGACAACCCCAGCCAAAGGACAGCGTTCGCCGCCGCATGTACCAATAGACGCCGAGGCGGCCAAGGTGGAATCGCTTCATTTCACCCCTTCCAATCCCGTTGCCACATCAAGCGAAATGGCCTTGATGGTGAGATTCTTCGGCGGCACTCCCCCGGTTTCCGCCGGCAGGCTGGGATCCTTGAGGCCCTGCGCCACGATGAATTCCGCCAACTTCGTGATGAACGGAACCCACGGACTCTTGGCCCCGGCCGCGTCGTCCGCAATCCCCAGGGCCTTGCGGTTGGCCGCCTTCTGTGCCGCCTGCACGTCACCGAGCGTTTTTAGCCGCGTCGAGGCTATGTCAGCGGCCACCGAGCGGTAGGCCACGGCCAGAGCCCGGGCCTCGTATACCCGGTTCGGAGACTGCACGGCACTGGCCCAGTCCCGCACGTCCTTAGCGAGGCCGGTCAATTCAGGCGGAGGCGGGGGTGGTGGAGGCGGGGGCTGGCTCCCCGCTGGACTCAGCAGCCACGCCTCGCCGCTGGGCCACGCCAAGAGCACCCAGCCCGATTGAACCGGGACGGGGATCACCTCGACGCCGGCCACGATGCACTTTTGGTAGGGCTGGATTTTCCAGTCCGCCCCGCGGAGCAGATTCCCGCCGGGGCAGAGCAACCAGAGGAGACCTATCAGAATTAGGAGAGTGCGAAGACGCATGTTACACCCCCTGCCGGCGCTTGCGAATCGCCTCGATCAGGGCCAGCACGATCTGGATAATCATCGCCCACGTCCCCGGGTCGAAGCCGACGGAAATGACCGCAGAATCCTTAGCCTCGACCTTCAGGGGCTCGCCACTGGCAGCGGAAGCCAGCTCCGTAGCGACGTAGAGCACGGCGCCCCTCTGGTTTTCCGGGCAACCAGCCTCAAGGAAAGCGGCGGCGAGGGCCTCTTCAGTCTCGACGGTCTCCATCACCACGGGCGGCCCGAGGATATCCCCAGCCGCCAAGGCCAGGATCTCGCTCTCCGGCAGGACCATGCCCGCCAGCCAAGCCTGATCGGCGGGCTGGTCGCGGAAGTCTGAGGGGATGTCTTTCGCGGCGTTGACAAGTCGGACGACTGGTCCGATGTACGGCAGAATTCTCACGATAGGGCCTCCTTTTGGTGGGGTGTATGCAGTGCGGAGAGCACCCGCACGATGGGAGAGGCCCAAGAAAACGCGACGGCGAGCCGCCTCACGCATCATGCGGAGTGCTCGCCGAACGACTGCCTGCAATTATCGGGGAATCCCGTAGAGCGTCAAGAGGGTGTGTCCCCGTAAGACGCCACCAGCAAAACAGGTCAGCCAGCCCGGGTGTCGTTCGGGGCACTCCTGCACCGCCCCGGGCCGGCCTCCCTGCCTAGCTAGTTCCTTCCCGTATCACCCGCTCCACCGCTCGGAACCGCACGTCGGCCGGAGCGGTGATCGCCAAGCAGCTTGCCGTGGCGCATTCGTCGAGCAAGTGCTTGAAGTAGCGGTCCATCAGCCCCCGCCGCTCGATCTCCGCTTCCACCAAGGCGATGTCGTCGAGGCGAGTCAGTGGACGCCAGGGCATCGGCGGTTCAGTCGGCGTGAAATAGTCGCCGTCGCCGAACGGCGTCCACCCCATCCACGCTGCCACGGCGTCGATTCGGGCTCGGTCGGTCATGGTCTATACCTCATCACCGAGAGCAAGACTCCAGAACACTACAGCCACCACGATTATGGCGACGTAGAGTACGCTGGAAAAAGTCATCACTCCACCGCCTTTCCTTGCTCGACCAGTCGCCTGATGGCGGCGGGGTCGAATTCGACCGGGTACCAGACATCGCCGCCTTCATTTTGCATGAGCCGCAAACAGACCCCCGCCGCCGTCGCTTCGTCCACGGCGAGTTGGAGGCGGGCGGCTTCGCGGCACGCGAGGATTGCCTCTTGTGTCGGCTCGTCGTCGCCATCGTCAAGGGCCTCGGCGAGCGACTCCACAAATTCAATCGCTTCACTGAGCGTCATTCACCCCTCCCGCCGCCTTCGCGGCCATCATCGCCATGAGTTCGTTCGACAGTCGCAAATACTCCGCACAGCCATAGCAACCGTGGTCGTCTGGGTCGCGGTGGCCGTCCGGGTGAATTGTCAGCCGCCCGTTGCAAACGTGCCCTTGAATCTCAAAGAGTCTTGCCTTGATTTCTGTTTCAGTCACCTTTCCCTCCTGCCGCCTGGGCGGCTTTAATCGTTGCCTGCACTCGCTCCAACACCCTCGTCGGCGGCTCGACGGCACTGAATGACAGGGCGAAGTCCAGGGCGGTCAGGAGTTGGGCGTGCTTGGCGTCCTTCGCGGCTAGTTGGTCTTCGGTAGCGTTGAAATCGGCTTTGGACTCTGCTAGTAGCCGCTCGTTCTCGGCCCGCAGGCGCTTGATCTGGTCCTCGTACTGCTCGTTCCAGACGGCGAAGAAATCAAGAGCCGTGAAGCCGTCTGGGTTGCGATCGCGTACCATGTCGCGGATACCGTCGAGGTATCGCCGAGTGTCTTCCGCCGCCTCTCGCTTCGCGGCGAGCCAGATTAGTTCCGCGACGGGAATCTCCGCGCCGTGCGACAGTTGCTTCTGCCACCATTGGTAGAAACGCTCACGCTCTTTCGCTTCGTCAAGCATCTTTTCCTCCCGCCGTCAGTGCGGCCTTGATCTTGTCCCATTCAGACTGCCAAATGTACGCGAACGAATCGTCCCCGCCGGCGTTCTCGACGATGAAGAGCAACACGGCATCGCGGAAGGCTCGCAGCCGCTTGTGCTCTTCCGCCGCCTCTCGACCCCGGGCAATCCAAGCTGCCCGTGCAAGGGCGATGTCGGAATCCTCGTCGTCGTCGGACTCGGGCAGGTTGCCAGGGGTCGCGTACCAGTGCTCGAACCGCTCACGCTCGCGGGCTTCGTCAATCTCGCTCATCGGTTGGATCCTTTCTCGCTAGCACCATTGCGATAGCCCGCTCGATGGCTACTTTCGCTTCGCAAAGGTCTTCCATCTCCGTTTTGCTACCTCGCTGCCCTGCACAGAGCAGCTTCTTAATCGCGTGCTGTCGAGCGGGGCAGGCCACGCCGAACGCCTCCAAGACGCTGTACACGTCCACCACGATTGGCCCGCCGCCGTCAACGTGGGCAGGATGGATCGTGCGAAGATAATTGCTCATCGGTCGGTTCCTTTCGTGATAGGTTACTCAGCCACTTCGCTGGCGGTGCCGCCTCCACGCGGAGCGGAGGACGCTGTAGTTGCACGGTCAGGGTTGGACGGGGAAAGAAAATCACGGCTTGCTCCCTGCGTGCTTGTAGTGCCACCGCATCAATCGCCGCTGCTCCTCTTTCGTCCACCCGTTTATCTCCTGCGTCGGCGTAATTTCGTTGTACCTCATCGCCCCGAGCGAGTGACGCCACATCGGCAGCGCCATCACGCCGAACGACTCGACAAATCCGCACCGCTTCCAATCGGCATCGGGAGTGCCGACACCGCACAGGACGTAGGACCGGATTCGCCGCTTCGCGCAGCCGGCGGTCAGGAGGTAATCCAGGGCGGTTGCCCATACGTCCCGCAGGTCGTCGCTGTCGAGGGCCAGTCGCACGATCGGCTTCTTGATTTTCGCAATTTGATCGGCGTGCCATCGAGCCAGCAGTCGGCAGTCGAGCCCCTGGTTGAAGTCGCACCAGCCGTGCCGCTCAAGCCGACGACAGACCTCCTTAAAATGCTGCGGAGTGCAAGCCAGTAGGTTGTCATCGCAGATTACCGGCAAGTCCGGCCAGACCGCAAATTCACGGAGCGTCGGGCCGCTGATGTTTTTCACGCCGCAGAAGGTACACTTGCGAGGGCATCCGGCGGAAGTCCGCGTCGCCTCGGGGTTGATCCGTTGTAAGACGCCATCGTACTGATAGCCGATTTGGCATCCCTTGAGATACCCAGGCATCAGCGATATGGCCGGCCCGCCGACAAGCCAGACGCCGGGGAAATTGTCGATGATTCGCTGTGCCCGAGGCAGGAGCCAAGTGAACGGAACGCTCATGCACTGACGGCGGCCGAAATCTTTTCCGCCATCCTCCCAGCACACGATGTCCTTCGGCCAAGGTTGCGTCATTCCCCCTCCCTCTCCTCTCGTATTATCACTTCGAGCATCAGCCTCGCCCCCGCGCCCGTCAGGCCCAACTCAGCCATCCTCCGGTCCACTTCCGCAGCGAACGGAGAATCAAACTCGCACAGGCACCCCGGGCAAATCATGCCCAACTCGTCAAACACGCCCAGGCTGTCGAAGTCGTCGAGCACCTTGCCGTAGCCGCAATACGGACAGGTGACGCGGCAGTCCTCGACGGCCGCCGTGGTCTGGAATAGTTCACGTTGCATCAGTCAGCCTCCACCGAATCACGTCGCCAGAAAACGGCAGCCCGTGCGTCGCCTCAAACCAGTTGAGCATCTTGGCGGCGCAGGTGAACCCATCCAATCGGGCCAGTTCATTCGCCGTGTAGTGCCCAAAACACGTGCCATCGAGAAACGCGCGGCGGTCCTCGTCTATCTCAATCGGCATCGTCTCCGTGCAGATCCCGACGCCCAACGGGGTCCGCTTGCTTCGGTACGGCGCGCCGTCCCACTTGCTCAGGTAGAGCGTGTCGCCGACCCGAATCGGCCGCTTGCGGTGGGGGCGAATCGTTTGAGATTTGGTTCCGTCCGCTACCTTGTCAACGAAAACGGTGAAGACTAGGGCGGGCATCAGTCGGTCTCCAGTTTCATTACGCCTTGCTTTAGCCTGTTCGCCGCAATGGTGCAGTATTTTTCCTCGATCTCCACCCCGATGGCCCGGCGGCCGAGCAGCTTCGCGGCGAGAAGAGTGGTGCCAACCCCTGCAAACGGGTCGAGGATGATGGCCCCGCCTACCACAAGCAGGTCTCGGATAAGCTGTAGCGGCTTCTGCGTCGGATGGGCCGTCGTTCCGTCAGGGTTCAGAATCCGCTCTTGGGCCATACACCCGCCTTGCGGAAGCGGGACGTCAAACAGCGTTGTGGTCAGTCGGTCCCATGCAAGCCCCGGCTCCTTCCGCAGCATCCAAATGAACTCCGTGGTGTATCTCGGCAGATTCTTTCCCGTGGGCGGGCTGTTTCGCTTGTACCAGACGCCAAGCGTTACCTTCTTAGCCGCCGGGATCGTTGCGGGAACGTCAACGACAGAGTGAAAGGAACAGAAGACCATCGCGCCAAAGCGAGTCACGTTCCATGATGCCGGAAGCCACTCGTTCAAGCCTATGTCCCACGGCTGGCCGACGCTCTCGGTAACTACCGCTCGCTTCGCAACTCCACCGGGGAAGTCTCTATCGTGTCCACCGACAAGCCCGGGAAATGGCGGATCGGTCAGGCAGAGGTCCACGCTCCCCGGCTCCAAGAGCGGGAGCACGTCGCGGCAATCGCCCAGGATCAAAGTGCAGCGATCCGCACACTCGCACCCGCCCTTCGGCGTCATCTCGGCATGGCAGCGGTAGCATCGGGGCCGGTCAGTCATCGCTTGGCAGCCTCCGCGGCTTCGTCTGAATACCACTCGCTCCATCCGAGCAGGGCGCAGGTATTCTCGGGGATCGCGTTTCGGCTCCTCATGCATAGCTCGGTTTCAATTTCGAGGATGGTGTCGCTGTCAATTTCCCGTCTAAGTTTCATGCCGGGAACGATCGACACTCCGTCCGCCGTCTTCGGCAAGCGGTCAACGATCGCCCGCAGCGACTCAATCGCATGGACCGTCGCCACCGCCAACGGAAGCTGGTAAAATCGCAGGCTCTTGATATCGGAAATCAGGTCTTCAATCAGTTCGTCGTTCGTCATCGCTCCGTCCTTTCCAGCCACTCCCGCAGCTCTCGGGCCTCGGCCGCGGTCAGTGTGCGGTCAACCACGCTCAGCTTTAGCCAGCGGAAAGATAGCGAGCCGTCGCGGAGGCGAGCCAAGCGAAGCACGTCCCGGCCATCCACCTTCAGAATGAAAACATCCTCGGGGTATCCGCTTGTCACCGGGCTCCCGTACCCCGTCGAAATCTCAGAGCGGCAAGGTGTCGAACTCACGGCGGTCTCCTGTTACAAAAAGTTCATGGCCCCGCTGTAGCCTCCGCGTGTACTCTTCCATTCGCGCCAGCGTTCCCGGCATTGCGTCGCACGGCTCCGGCGTCTCCAGCACCACCGGGGGCGTCACGCCGAGGCCGACGTTCGCTGGCCGCGTCACCCGACGTGGCGGCAGGCCCTGCTCGCGTTCGCGTCTTCGCCGGTAGGCCCTGGCAGTCTTCCGCTTCGTCTTGCACTTCGGGCAGAATTTCGCGGCCCACGGTCGCACGGACTCGAACTCGGCGGAGCAGTCGAGGCAGGTTACGGGGCGAAGGGGGAGGGCGATCATGCTAGAACTCCATTTCGTGTTCGTCGACCGTACTCCGCGATAAGCAGGGCATCCGCTATTGCGTGAGTCACTTTGAGCGAGGGGAAAAGCTGCTGGGCCTTGGCTTTGGTCGTGTTCTTATCGCCGCGGCTCAGGCAGCCCATGAGCTTCTGCCACCGCTGAGGCGTCACCTCGTCGAACGGGAGGCAGGAGGCGATGAGCATCCCGCGAAGCAGGCCGTAGTTCTTCCCAAATTTGAACGAACTCGCCACGCCTTGCCGCGGCATGCTGTGAACCAATTCGATGTACGCGAACACGTTCTCCAAGGGCAGCGATTGGAAAAGCTCCCACAAGTCCCGCTCGGTCTCAGGCATCTTCCAAGCCGTCGCCGTGGAACCGAGAAGGGCGATGCCGCCCGAGGCCCCGGGGTCAATGCCGATGATGCTCTCCATCAGAATTCGCCTCCTGCTACACGTCCTGGTATTCGTTTCCGCCGCCTTGTGACTTTGCCGGTTCGCCAAATCCAGAGGGGACTTTCACCGAGGCCATGACGCGCGGAAAATCCAAACCAGCGTCCGCGAATCTCTTTTTCAGGCAGCCGGTGAAGTATGCCGCAGGCTTGCCGTGATGGATTTCCTTTGTCGCGTCCATGCACTCAGCAAGGCATTGGGGCGGCAACATGCCAGCGGCATCGAGAGCCACTGTCTTGGCAACTAGCGAGCGGTCCTTCCGCGAAAGCGGGTCGCTGCCGTTTCGTAGCACCGCGGCAAGCTCCCTGCATTTGGGGAGGATGGTAGCCCAATCGAAGTCTCCCCAAGAAATCGTTTCTGACAGACTGACGGGACTGACTGTCAGACTGTCGGCTTTGGCATTGGCTTTGGCAGGGCATTGGCAGGGCATTGGCTGGCTAGCATTTGCTAGCATTTTATAGTTTTTGCTAGCATATCCTAGTTTTTTAACCTCTTCGCACCGCTGGACTGTCTGGTCCGCATGGTCCGGCCAATCGTGTATCGTGAGTCGGAATTCGTCCGACGGGTCGAGCCAATGGGCCTCGGTCAAAGCCTCGATAAGGGCCTCGGGGTCTCCACGCCAGTCGAGAGCCGCCGCGATCTCCCGGTTTGACCACTTGCCGATATCTCCGCGCTTCGCGTAATTCGCCGCGAAGTGCCAGAGTGATTCGAGAATTCCGACCGCCTCATAGCGAGCGATCCCAAGCAGTTGGATCAAGTGCTTCGTCTTGGGGTGGTCAGGCGTTCCGCGCTTCATGCTGTCGCCTCATGCGTGAAATCCTTGTTTTACTGGCAGCCGTTGCGGCGTAGTGCCGCGGGTGTATTTCCTTGTCTCGCTGGAACAGGCAAAACCTTTCATTTACGAGTAACGGTTGTCGGCTGCCAAGTGGAGCGGCGGCTCCGACGCCCGCCGGCAGGCGGCAGCCCTGTGCCGTCCCCGGCCCGCTCCCAAAAATCCTGGCTGCCGGAATCCAACCGGCATTGTTTTCCCACTTGCACCAGAGGTGGGTCGGGCAGGTCTAAGACCACCTTGCAGCGCCAGGATGTCAGTCGGGAGGGCCGACTCGAACGGCATCTGTCCCACGGGAGCGACCCGTGCTGACTCCACCCGTCTCCCGAGCGTTTTCACGGATTCTCCTTCATCCTATCCGCACTGTACTTCCGCTCGACGCGGCAAAGCACCTCGAATCTTCCGGCCGCGTTCCCCGCGTCGTCCACAACCTCGATGTACCGAAACCCGCCGTCAAACGAATCGTCCCCGCAACGCTCTTTTGCCTTTTCCTCCTCGTCGAAGTGTTCCGCGGCGAGTTCGGCTGCCTCCTGGGGGCTGACGTAATAGGAAGTATTCGTCACAACCTTTTGGCCTCGCCCTCCTTCCCCACAGTGAGTGAGTTCGTAGCAGGTCCATTCCTTCCTCGTTGGCTCTTTCATCTCGCCATCCTTTCCCTAATTGCCTTAAATCGTTGCGCGGCCCGCATTGCGTCCTGAAACGTGCTGTATGCATGCGTTCCGAGCGACCGCCCATGAAGGAGTAGTCGCCATTCATTCGTAGCGTATTTATGACACGCCAGCTTTCCTGCAATAAACCAATTAAGACCATCGCTCTCCCACAGGATCTCAAACGCCTTGCGACCATTACGAACTCCAACCCAGAGCGTTGGAATGTCCCTGTATTCGTTCGTTTTTGCTTTGCGTTGCATACTACATTCCGTCGTGGCGAGTTTACTGCCAAGTGGAGCGGGCCGGAGTCGAACCGGCTTCTATTAACAGGCTTTCGGAGTCGCCATGCCGTGTTTGTCCCATACCGACTTCCTCAGCGGGTCGCCGTGCCCGCCACACGCTCCAAAGCCCGGGGCGGGATACCCTGTTACCCCGGGCACCGACGGCTACGAGCCGCCGGAGTCGCTACGGTACTTACCTCCTTAGAAGGGAATGTCTGATCCTGCCTGCTCTGCCGCCGCCTCCGCCTCGGTCAGCATCGCGTTCGGGTCCGGGTAGGGCGGCTTCTCTGCCCGCTTACGCTCCGGTGGCTTCGCTGGCGGCGTTTCCTCCACCGGATCACTGTAGGCGTCCCGGTTCACTCGCTTCGCGTCACGCAACGCCTGGGTGGCCTTGGCGAGTGCCGATTTCTCGGGCGGCTTCGGCTTGCCGCCGAACCGGGCAACACGGACCTGCGACTTGCCCTGGTAGGTCTGCTCATCGACCGTGACCTCGACCTGCACGCCCTCGAACGACACCGATTCACCGATGTCGGCCAGGTCTTGAGCGTCCGAGTCGAAGCCAAGCAGCTTCAATTGCGCCCGGGCCATCCCCGCCGCCTTCGGCGTGAAGTAGACCCGGTGGCTCATCGGGTATTCCGTGCCCCATTCCGGCTCGTGGACGTTCAAGGTGAACGCGAGAACCGGGTCTCCGGAACGGCTCGTCTCCCACCAGTGCTTGACGATTTCGGCGGGGTAGATGCCGGGCATGATTGAGTCTGCCATGCTGCACTACTCCTTTCCGCCGAAAACTTCGGCTGCTTGTTCCTCGGTGGTCTGCTCTCCGCCGAGGTGCTGCCGGAGACGGTTGAGCCCGTCGGCCAATTCCGCGACCTTGAGCCCCTCGACCGCCGTCCAGCTTTTCGTGCCGAAGATGGTTTCGAGGACGACCACCTTGTTCTTCTTCTCCGCGGCTGACTGCCCGGGAAAAGCTTTGACGATCTCGCCTTGGATCTCTTCCAAGAGCGTCGTCTTCTGTCGTTTCTCGACCTGAAATTTCGCATCGCCGCTGTCGTCAATTCCCATATCAGTTTTCAGGGATGTATCGACGACGTTTGATGCACCGGAAACCAGTAGATCATAATGAGGAGCGAAAAACTGGCCGGTTGGATTGTCGCAAATTGCTGCGTCCATCACGCCAAAACGGTCTCCAAGTACGCGGGCACGATGGGTGAAGGTAAAACGGTCCTTCCCTTCCGACGGAACCTGTACCCGTTCCATCTCGACTAGAAGTGAAGGCTCGAAACCGAATTCACTTTCGACCTTCATCTTTACCCCGGTTTTGACGAGTTCGCGTTTTCCTGAATCGTCCACTTCCTCGAAGTTCCACTCATAACCGGCACGGCCGCAAATGATGATGTGCAGCCGAGAGTTGAGGTAGAAATCGGTCCAAACAGCCCAGCGAGACTTGATGTTTTGCCAATCGGGAAATTCCAGACGGGTTCGTATTGGACGACCCTGAGCGGACCTAACATCGTTCATTTGCTTGAGATATGCTTCACAGACCTCTCTCCAGCAGTGCGTGATGGAATCTACGATCAGCACCGACGCCGCACCCCCTTCGCACTCGCGGGCAACCGAAAGAAGATCACTCATCGACCGGGAGCGTTTCCCGACGGGTGGTTTTCCAGTGGCCTTGCGAATCATCGGAACGACATACTCGCCGCCTGCTTCGGTGTCGAAAATCGCTATCGGTTCAGAAAGGTTGAATCGTTTGCGAACCTCGCATCCCAACAAAGCTGCGGTGTAGGTTTTCCCTGACTTTGGAAACCCAAGAAATCCAGCCTTGAGATACCCTTGTCCAGTTCCAAAAGTTTCTAACATCATAAGCAAACCTCCAAAAGCACCCGTCGCAACTGGTCCCCCCAGCCGCGACTGCGGTACGGTGTTTCTTAAGCGATATGGCTCCATGTTTGTCGAGTGCAAATCATGGAAACATTTGTCGGGGTGGTTCCAAATCTTTTGGCGATTGAATGCTGATTTTCTCCACCAGCCCATCTCCGACGAATTTCCAAAACCTGCTTGTCATTGAGACGTGCATTGCCGTTTTTGATGCCGTGCATATCACGCCCCATCCTTCCCTTAGTTGCGGCATCTTGAAGATTCTCCTTCCGCGTTCCCGCGAACAAATGGGCAGGGTTTACGCATTGACGATTGTCGCAGGTGTGACAAATTTCGTGGCCTGGTGGAATCGGTCCAACAAGCGATTCATAAACCAGGTGGGTTATAGTAGCCATCCGTGTCTTGATGTCGAGGTAGTTACGGCTAACCATACCGTAACCGCTCGATTTGATGCCCAGCCAGGGCCAACAGCCGTTGTCATCTTCTGGGCCGATTTTATCCAGAATCCGAAGAGCTAAGGGAACCCATGTTTTCACGGTCTTTCCTTTCGTTCTTGTCCGCCGTCACCCGCCGGACCTCCCGGCCAGCAACCGCGCCGTGATTCACTCAGTTCGCTTCCGTCGCCTCCACCTTCTCCGGCTCGGGCTCGCCGTCCTTGACGTAGTTCCCGAGAATCCCGTCCAATAGGTCACCCGCCTCTCCGGCGTCCGTGTCTTCGAGCCGCTCGCTCAGTTGGTGGCACAACTTTTCCGACAGCCTCAGTGCGTTCGCCTCGCTCTTTTTGAGCGTCACGACCTTCTCGCCAGTTTCAACGTCGATTTCAATCTTCATCACAACCTCCTGAAAAAGGGTTACTTCAACGCATCCCGCAAGTCCCGTATCACCGCCTCCAACTCGTTTGGGTCTCGGCTATCTTTCATTACGCCCAGCGCCCGCCGGCAAAGCGTGCGGTAGTCCGGCAGCCCGAGAACGGCGTCGGCCGCATCCGCGGCGCGATTGGCTATTTCGACGGCGTCGCCGCTTTTCCACTCGTGGGTCTGCATCCAATCGAGGATGATCGCCGGCAACGCCTGGCCGATAAGCCACTCGCGTTTCGTCAGGCCGGCGGTGTAGAGGCCAACGCGCCCCTCGGGAATCGGGAACGCAGGTTCGTGCATGTTCTCCATTGTCATCTCCTAAACTTGGTCACTCGGCCTATCCACGCCCGCCCTATCCAGCCCCTCCGCGTGCCTCTGCGGGAACGTGAGCGACGCGGCATAACGGCGTTGGGCCTCGCGGTAGTCGCACAGGCAGTCCAGACAGAGAATTCCCGCCTCTGTGATCGTCATGCAGGCTTCCGGGTAGAGTTCGCCGCAGTTCGAGCAGTGGGTCATTGGTAATATGGCTCCTTTTCGAGTGTCAACTCGACACGGATCCGAGACTTGCCGAGTATCTTTTTCCCCCAGCACAAATCGTCCGGGTAGACGTAGAACATCGTGGTCTCGGGAAGCGTGTTGGCTTTCCCGGTGTCGTCTTTCTCGCAGTACGTTCCCGCAATCCAGAGATGCACCAGGGCTGTGCATATCTTGCGACAGGATTCTTTCACGTAGGCGGTCACTCCCCACCTCCCGGCCCCGCCAGCACCCGGTTCGCGTAGGCGGTCATATCGAGCGGTTGCCTCCCCGCGATCTCGCGGAGGCGAGCGAGGGCCTCTTCGACGGCAGGGATCGCTCGACGAATCGCCTCTGCCTTTGCGGCTTCGTGCTCGCTCGGCAGTGCTTCGCCAATCGTGTTAGCGAGCCGAACATAGAAGCAGCCCATCGTGCCGAAGGAGTAGAAATAAACGTGGATCCCCGCTTGGTCGGTCAGTCGCAATTCTGTTTCCGGTTCGAGCGGAGGCGTCTGCCGCTCTGGCCGGTCCACCCACCCCACCGTCTCAGTCGTCGCCATGCTCGCTCTCCTATGCTTTTACTGCCTCGGGAATTTCGTCGTTCGCCAGCGGCTTGCCGTACAGCACGATCGTGTCGATCATCCAGTCATAGCCGCAGAACCCGGCTGACTTTTTCCGGAGTTTTCTAGCCTCGGCCGACGTGACTTCTCGCACGTCGATGCGAGCAACCCAGCCATCGCCGAAGTTGTAGGGATAGGGCTGGTTGTCCAGAATCTTTTGAGCGACTTGGCCCTTGCGGTAGGACCGCACCCGAACATACAACTGGCCCTCTCCGCTCCACTTGCCATTCCAAGCGTTGTTCCGCGGCATCGAAAGCGTGTACGCTAAAATCATGGCTTCTCCTCCTCCTTTTCTAGTTCGCCTCGCACAACTCGCACGTCCCTATCCGCCTCAATCCCGACTTTCACCCGGGACGGCTGGGTGCTCAGAATCTTCACCGTCACGTCCCCAATCAGAATCGTTTCGCCTGCCTTCCTGGAAATCACTAACATGGTTCCCTCCGTGTAAATTGCCCGCTGCTCGCGGGGCATTATCCTTGTGTCTTTCGCAACCGAGCAGCCTCAATCAATTCCATCCCGCTGCGCCCTTTTCGGTATTTCCGAGACGGAATAGCGAGTCCGAGTTCCTCAAGCTCCGTCCATGATGTGTTCCCTTCCCGCACCTCGCGGGACAGCTCTTGATAGTGGAGTCTGCATAGTCCGCGACTGTGTACGTAGCGGTTACATTCATCTACCAAACATTCCTCATTCATACCCTGCACCTCCTTCCTTTCGCCTCTGCCCGTTCCTCATTAAGCATCCGCCCTGCCCAACAAGCATCTCCCCAATCGAACGACAACTCGCTATCCGCCGCCCAGCGGGCCAGTACGTTGGCAGCCTGGTCCACCTGGTCCGGGCGGTAGACCACCACGTAGACTTCGGCTCCCCGCGGGACCGCCAAGACCTTGACCCGCTTCGGCTGTCGCGGCTCGACCGGCAGCACGGGCGCCCGGCGGATTTCCCACCACGCACAGACAGCACAGACGCACCAGGCGACGAAGCTCAAGGCGATTAGGGTCCAAGCCATTTCGTCATGCTCCTGTAATGAACGCCGCTGCCAGTTGCCATTCGTCCCCGCACGGCGACAGGCAAATCACGCCAGCCCACCGATAATGCGACGCGAAAAGCCGCGACCAGACCGGCGGATGTTTCGTCAGGTAGACTCCGTGCATCGGGTCGTTTCTTTCGTGAAATTCACAGCCGCCAAACCGCTCGCCTTCGCAGCCGTGAGGCGAACCATTGCAGGTGTACATTTCGTTCTCCGTTAAAGCGGCACCCCGCCCGTGTCGCCACGAAACGGGAAGTTGTCAATCGTCCCGTGTGGCGGGGTGCCGGGGGTCATTGAAACAAGTCCCCTTGAAACTCCGCGTCAAAATTGAAAATCTGCCGCAACTCCTCTCGGTAGGACGGGGCCGGCCGCACGTTCTTGGCGACCTCGAAAAGCTCAAGAGGATTTAGGGTGTCGAGTTCAACGAATCGCTTGCGGGGCCAATAGACCATGTGCTCTTGATTGGAGAACCCGGCGATTGGCGGATTCAGGTTTCGCAGCGATTCAATGAGCAAGGCCCCAGACCATTCGCTCTTGGTTTCGCCAAAGACCTCGACGATGGCGATCCCGGTCTTCTTCCGTGCGACCACACCGCACCGTAGGTATTCTTCCCAATTCCGCCTGTCGATGCCGTGTCGGAGTTCCTTGGCGAGATTGAACCGGACCACGTTCGTCTTTGCCTTGGAGTCAATGAACGCCGTCCAGCCTTTTCCGTAGGCGTCAAAGTCAGGCAGGACAATCCGCCCGTTTCCCTCAAGCATTGGCGCGCCGCCGTTCTCGATTCTGCATAGCGGGACGTACCGCACCCCCGACGCACTGAATACCGCAGACCAAAGGGCCTCGCCAAAGCGACCCAACTCGGCCGAGCCCATCCGTAGAAATCGCCCGCGGGCGTCGTCAATCTCCAAGGAGCGGACTCCGTTCAATCTGGTTTCCATAAACAGTCCATCCGTCAATGACCTCCCGGCCGTACATTTCGAGGTAAGGACCGGGGCTTACCTTCTCGACCATCTGCCGAACCTCGCGGGGCTTCCGGCTGTGCTTTGTCCGATCCGTGCAGATCCAACTCATCTGGTCGTTTGCGAGGAAGTTGGTCGCGTTGCCACGGACTCCGAGCAACATAAATTCATGGGACACCCGCCAGTAGTTCCCGATGCCCATTTGATTTTTCACCCAGACAAAGCACGATTTGTAGGTAAATCCCCACGCTGCCATAACGGCTCGGGCATCGAAGAGAAAAGCGTTCGTCGTCCAAAGGTGCAAGTGGGCGTCGTCGGCAGCCAGCTCCAAGACGGGCTCTTCGCAGATTTGCTCCACCGTCATCGTGCCATAGTGATTGTCCGTCGAGGCCCGTGTCTCCTGATTGTCGTAGGACCAGGGCGGATCCGCGTAGATACAACGGAACTTGCTGCCCGCCTCGACAAGCTCACGCAGGTCGGTACAGACGCCTTCGATGGGCTCAAGCGGATCTTCCGCCCAGTCTTTCCGGTGCGACTGGCGGCCGAGCTTGACGAGTCCGGCCCTTGTCGGTTCCCGACCTGCTCCACATTCGCCGTCAAACCAATCGTCAAACGTCTGCTGTTCCACACGAGCCATAGCCTGAAAGCGAGAGGATTCGATTCTGGTAACACCAAGGTCCGTCAATGCCGGTAACACGTCGTTACTGGCACCGTGTTGGTTGGTCTTTAGCTTCGTGTCCGCTATCATTTCGCCGATTCGGATCTCCGCCAGAAACATAATCTTCTGAGCATGGTTCCTGGATTCCCGGCCCATTTCCCGCTGGCTCTTAAAGTAGTCGAAGAGGGCCTTGCTCTTGGCTCGAATTTCCTTGACCTCGGAAATAGACCGGGCTTCAGCAAGCTGTTGGCGAGCCTTGTCGAGGATAGCAAGGTGCCGCTTCGCTTCGGCGGGAACAAGGGCGTTAGTCAACCGTCAGCCTCCTGCTTAAAAAAGACCCCCCGCGCCCCGCAATCGGGTAACACGCAGGACGCGGGGGAGAGAAGAGAAGGGGCCAGGCCGGGCTTGCACCGGCTGCACGGTTGGTTTGCCTCTTCGTGCCGCATCCCGGCCCGCGGGATCCTTGAGACAGGCCGGGCCGCTGGCCCCGTAGAAAAACGCCGGCCGGGAGAGCCCGAAAGGGAATGCACCGACCGGCTCGTGGTCCGGGGACACACACCCGGACGAAGCTCGTGAACAAGAAACGACGCCGGGCCAGCAACTCCTCCTCGGCCAAGAGGGATTGTCACCGGCCCGACGTCACGGCCACCCTGAATTACGCCGCGTGAAATCGCGGCACTGGCAGCACGTCCACCGCCGACCGCTCCGGTGCGATTCGCGGATCGATGTACCTTGCCCTGGTCAATGCCTCCGAGGAATGATCCGCCTGCCTCTGGGCGATTCTCACGTCGGCCACCGCGCAGTACGAGAGGTTGGATCGTCGGAGTCGGTGGAATAACTGCATCCCGCCCTTGCCGATCGACAGCCCGGCCTTGACCACCAGCTTGCGAAACTGCGCCCATAATTGCCGCCGGCAGTACGGCCAGACGAACAGCCGTGGTGCCGCCGGGTCGAATATCCGGGCGATGGCCTCGACCACCTGAGCGTGCAACGGGTAGAGCTTCTCGCGTCGGTTCTTCGTGTGCCGGGCGACGACGTAGCCCTCGGCCGGATTGAAGTCCGCCGGCTCGATTGCGAGCACCGTCGAGATCCGGGCACCGCTCCAATAGAGCGTGAGCAAGAGCGCGGGCCACCAGCAAGACGCGGGCACCTGACCGACCCGGCCGACAAGACGCGAGCAGGTGACCAGCAGCCGCTCGATCTCCTCGAGCGTCCACGCCTCGGGCACACGCTGAATCTCCGGCCATCGCGGCACGTCGCGGGGCAGGCCCGCGTGGTGATCCTTGCGGTGGGCGAACCGCCAGAGCGTCAAGATCGTCATACGGCGATTGTTGAGCGTCTTGGCGGACCAGCGGCCGCTGCTCATCAGGAGCCAGTCGGCAATCAGGTCGTCCGTCAACTCCCCGATCGACAGCGGCTCGCCGCTCCATTCCTCGATCAGTCGGGCGGTCCTCAGAATCTCGGCCCGCCAGGTCGGCGAGATCGAGGGGTGGTGAGGCAGATACACGCGGGCGGCGAAGTCGGACACACTCAGAGGCAAGATCATGTTGCACGGTCTCCCGTAATGGGCGGGCCGTGCTAGTGCCTTCCGTGCGGGCGCGCGACCCGCAGTACGTCTTGCACCATCCGTAGGTGTGCCAATCTAATCCGACAGTCCGCATGATGGAACTGCCAGATAAATTGTCTAGAATGCCGCCGTGCCGCCACAACTCCACGGGCCGAGCCCTCCGAGGCATGGAGTAGGCCGGGGGATCGTACCCCCGGGATGAATCTTAGGACGTGTCCTAATCTATAGGAACGTTCCTAAGATGTCAATGGAGAATCAGCCCGGAACGGCAAGAAATTCGGAAATTTCCTAAGCCGTTGGCTGTGGCGAGTTTAGAAGGGTCGAAGGCGGAACCGCAAGCTGAATCGCAATCCGTTCGACCGTTTCGAGGGTCGCAGAATGGCGGCCCTTCTCAAGATCGCAGAGGTCCGGCTGATGCATATCGAGCCGCCTTGCGAGTTCGGCTTGGCTGATGCCCTGCCGCTCTCGCTCTGCCCTGATTCGCTGCCCAAACACAAACTGGAGGTCGGATGCCACGGTGCTCATGCCCCCAATATATTAGGATGGTTCCTAACGGTCAAGAGAAATCGACACGTTGTGAACCGAACGTCGGCAAAGCGACGAATCACCCGCCGTACCAGCGGTTTACGTCGAGTCGGGGCGAGAGGATTTGAACCTCCGGCCTCTTGGTCCCGAACTGTCAGGCTTAGATTAGGGTCGCTAGGCTGAACCTAGCGCACGGCCAGAGTGCCCAAGAAACGAACAACCCCGGGAGCAGACCCGGGGTTGTTCAAGGCAAAATCGTTGTTGCGGCTCATGCCGCGATATTCACGCCGGACTCGGCGCCGGCATCCCAGAGGCCCTTTCGGGCTTCAATTCACCCGAATTATAGCGGAGCGGCCGCACCTTGGCAAGAAACGCCGTCAGCCGCGTGCTCCGGAGAGCAGAGGCGGCTTCGTGCGTGCCCGGTGACCCGGGGCAGGGTCAGACTGATTTGCTGGGGGCGGTCTGCCCACACTGGGAGATCATCCGCTCCGTCTCGGCGTTGTAGGCGGCGAGCTTGCTCGGGCACGAAAGGAGCAACCCGTATTCGTCGGTTTCCCGCAGCCTTCGCACCAGTTCCTCGAGCGCCGCGATGCGAGCGTGGAGACTCGACGTGATAGCCTCCCGCAGTTCTCGCTCGCCTTCGAGGCGGTAATGGTCGTTGTTCATCGCTTCGTCCTTTCTTTCGGCCGCGGCCGCGCCGGGATCGGGTCCGATGGATCCCGCCGCTCGACTCGCTCCAACACCAGATTGATAGCGGTCGGTATTTCGTCAACCGTCTGCACGATTTCCTGGTAATACAGCCAGCCGTCGCCGAGCGTGTTTACGGTTACGACTATGCCTAGCTTGGAGTTTTCGATACACCAGTTCCAGGCGTCAGGCAGCTTGCTCAGGCGTTTCAATGCTTCACGTATGTCGTTCATGTTCGTCCTTTCTTCCGCCCCGGGCGTGCCGCCCGGGTGGGCGGGAGTGGGTTACTCAGCGTCCTTGTCCGAGAACAAAACCGGGTTGTATTCGCCGTCCACGTACACCGGATCGTCTGTCCCGCTGATTTTCAATTCCCCGCCGCATTTTGAGCAGCGGCGTGGATTGGTCTCGCTAATCAGGCTGATGTCTGTGCAGTACCCGCAGTCGCAGATAATCGTAACCTCGCTCATCTCAATCTCCTCCTCTTGCGGGCGTGGCCGCGGTTAGAACCAAAAATCGTACACGCCGGCATCGCAGGCGAGCGTGCCAGCCGAACAGCACTCGGATAGCATGTGCAGCTTCCGCTTGAGTTGGGCAAGTGCCAAATCGCTGGCGAATACTAATTCGCCGACCAGCAAGCTGTCCGCGTCAGCCTCAAGCGCGATTACGCTTACCTCGTCGGTCGATCCGCGATCATCCATTCGCCGCACGTGGGCGCGTGTGTCGCCTCCCTCGCGATAGCCGATCCACGAAGAATCCACCTCCATTCCGTCGCCATCCACGGCCAGCATCTCGCGCAGGTCCACGCCGTTGTAGATCATCAGGTTTTTTAGGTTTTTTGCGCGTGCCATTCTCTCCCTCCTCTGCGGCAGTGCCGCGGTTAGTGGACTCGTTCTAGCGTGCAATGGTCCGCGACGATCGGCATTATCCCGCGGTACTCAATCCGGTGGATCACCTCGGCCGACCCGTCGCGGTACTGTCGGAGCCAGCCCTTGCGGCCGCACTGCTGGCAGAGCACGATGTTCCCGCCCTTTCGCCGCCGGGTGAAGTCTTTTGGCTCTCTCATCGGTCAGTCTCCGCAAAAATCCGCCGGCGGCAGAACTCGGTCACCGTCAGGTCCGCCGCCAAGACCAGTTCGTTCAGTCGCTCACGCTCGGCCGGAGTGAGCAGCACGTTTACGGTCTCGGTTCGCCGCTCGGCCGCAGGCGAACGCTCACGCCCGCGAAGGCGGGCCTTGAAATCGATTGACTGGGGCTTCTTGCTCATTTCTACACTCCCTCTTTCTCAGATCCATCCTCGTGGATCCTGTACGTGGTGATCGTGCTGCCAGCCTTGATGTGCTTGGCCATTTCCTCGAATCGCTCAAGCTCATTCTCGAACGGCCCCCGCGTGCTCGTGCCGCTGGAAATTCCGCAGCCGCTCATCGTGTGAATCGAGAAATACCAGCCGGCCCCGGGGTTCTTCGCGCTCATGCGTCATCTCCTGAGAAAAAGGAACTCACTCTGCCATGTGCCGCCGCATCGCCGTGGCGTGCTCCGCGTATTTCCACTCGGCAGCCGCGTCAGCGGCTTCGGCCGCCAGCTTCGCCTGCCACTCGGGCGTGGCGTAGATTTCGGACAGGGCGGTATCCACCTGAGCCAACTGGGCGGCCGGGATTACCAGTTTGCCGATCGTGGCCGGGTAGGTGTCGCCGGCCACCGTTACCGAGCGGCGAGCGATCGGGCCGATTTGCGGGAGGCCGGCAACCTCTGCCTCGATCTGCAGTTCGCAGCACGGCACCTCGCACATGTCGCCGTCGGCTTCGACTTCCTTTGAGGTTTCCAGCTGAATCGTAATCCGGGCCGGCTTGCCGCCTTTCGTCGTCCAGGCGATTTTCTTTTCGATTCGGCTCATTTCTTTTCCCTTCCAATGTTCTTTATCGTCCGTCAGCATCCACAGTCTACACCATATATAGGCCGCCGGTCAACCGTTCCTGACAAGAATTCCGCCCGAATTTCCAAAATGGCTAAGAAGGGGGGATTCCCGCCCCATTTCAGACAACTATATCTGAGGCAATTCGCCACGCCCCCGCTAAGGCGTCGGAGCGGGGTATGGGTAGAATATCGACCGGGGCCGGAGGAACGCGGGAGGCGGGGCGTGGGGAGCTAAGAGTTGACGGCGGGAAGCGAAGAGGGTATAGCGGAGGGAAAAGGAGGTGGAGCCATGTACACGCTGATTTTGCTGGTGGCGGTGGGGCAGCTTCCCGGCGATCGATTGCCGGCACCCGGGACCGTCGGAACGCGACAATGGGCGAGCAGCCTCAATGAGCTTCGGCAACAGGGGCAGGAAGCCTGGCTGGAATCGGCTCGGGCAATACGCGAGCGGGCTGCCCGGGAATCGATCCTGGACGAAGAGGAGCAAGGGGCGGCACAAGAGCAGCGCCGCGCAGCGGTCGAGGCACACGTCCGCACCCTAGTCCGCGAGCGAATCCCAGCCCTGGAAAAACAACGGCGACAGGCCATCGGTCAACGGGATGCCCAACAAATCGCCAAACTAGCGGGAGAGGTCAAGTCAATCCAGTCGCTCGCCAAGCTCCGTCCGTTCAAGGGAATGGAAGTACACAAAGGCGCCGTCCTTCGCACCAATGAAGTGCTTGCCGATGCCCGGACCTATTGGGATCGATTCGATCGGTTTGCGCAATCGAAACAGAACGGCCGCCCGCCGCTTACTCGCGGCACAGCCCGTGATCTCATCGACGCCAAACGCTGAGGTTCCTCCGGAGCCATGTCAGCGAAGCCGCGGCCCTGAGATCGATCGTGGCGTCGGCATCCTCCCAGTAGCCCGCCGCGTGCATCCTCTCCGCGACGTACTCCCTCGACCTCTCGTTGACGTGCCCGGTCCCACCTTGGCCGGGCGGCGCCCATGAAAGAACGACGCCCCGGCGGTTCGCCGCGTGGAGGTTCGCCAGGAAGACCGCCTCAAATTCGGCGGAGACGTGCTCGCCGACTTCAAGGCACAACGCCCAGTCCGCCACGTCACCCGGCCCAATCGCACCCGGCTCCGTCAGGTCGGCAATCCGGCAATAGGGCTCGCTCAGTCCGGGATCGCCGTCGATTCCCCGGGCGTCGATTCCGGCCGCCCGAAGCTGGCGGACGTAGAACCCGGGACCGCACCCGAGGTCCATCACCGACCGGCCGCGAAAGAAAAGGGCAAGTGCCCCGCAAAGCCCGGCGTCGAAAAGATGCTCCCGGGCGTCCGGCCAGAGCCAGTAGCCGCGCGGGTGGATCAATGCGGACACCTCTTCCCCCACTCCGGCCGCCACGCCGCCGGACTGAGCACGTCGGCCAGCCAGGCTTGCATCTTGTCATAGGCCGTGCACGGCCACGCTCCGCGGGCCTCGCAGACGTCGAGGATCGCAGCGACTTCCGCCTCGGAGCGGAGCGGCCCCGTGTGCTTCGCTCGCTCACTGGCAACCAAGCCTCGCATGCTCGCGGCCTTCTGGCGTGCGACGAATTGCCGCTCGGTATCGACCGCTCGGCAGTTGCGATGAGCCCATAGCTCGATCGGCCGACGGCGGTCGGGATCGCAGGCTGGGCAATAGCCGCGGGCATCGTCGAGCGGTGTAAGAATACAATCTAAACTGCCGATAACAGACATGTTGAGCTAGCGTGATTGCAAGCTGCACCAAGAGGATTATACATCGCTACGCTGTAATCCGACCAGTCCGCACAGGAAAGGTCGGGAGTTAAATCCATCCACGTACATCTTCCATAGCCATAGGACCGAGGCAACCACTGTACTGCTAGCATCTCGCCAGTTAGAACCACAACCAATCGATACCATGCAGCCGTGTCGTCGCATAGATCGCTCGGCAAATCGTAGGCCCACGTGCAGGCGTCAACTATGTCGAGGTAGAACGTGCCATTCAGATCATTGCAGCAATACGGTGCATAGGCGGTGACGCCCGAAATCACGACCTTGAGTTGTGCGGGGGCGGTTGAGGTACAGGGGTCGCATGGATAGTCGCACGCTGGGCACTGGGGATGTAGTTCGTGATTATAATCAAGCTGGAAATCGTCGAAGAAAACCGAGTTGTTTGTCCCGGCTGACCCCACCGAAACGAGCGACGATGTAGCGGTATAGGTGGCGGAGTGAATCAGCGATGCGCCAACCATCACCGCGATCCGTTCCGTCCCCACGCAGACCGTTATAGTCTTCTGCTCAACCGTGTCCCATGCGACGGTCTCCGTTGCCGTTCCCGTAGTGGTGAGGCGAATTTCCGCGTGGTCGGTGTCGAGTCGCTCTAGCTCAAGAAGAGCACTCAGATTGTCCAGGTAGATTTCCGCGAGGGCAGAGTTGGCCGTCAATTTCACCTTGACCACCAATCGCAATTCCGGGTCGGCCTCGGGGTTTTCTATCAGGCAGTCGGCCCGCGAAACGGCCGTTGTGAATTTCAGTTCATTGGAAACGATCGCCGCCGTCCCGACAGCAACCGTCCAATCGTCGCCAATGTCCGCCCGGTTGAAGTCGTCCAGGAAGTAGGTGCAGCCCTCGCAGCAAGTCGGGCATGGCTCGAAGCGGAATGTTCCGGCCATATCAGCACTCCGCGCCGTTGACTTCCCATCGGCCGGAGCCATAAGGGCCATCGATCCAACGGACACGGACCCACTTGCCGCTAGCGATGCTCCCCGACGTGAGCAGAGGCGGGGGATAGACTTCCAGATTTTCCGTGGTGTCTTCCCAAGAATTTCCGTCCCAATAGTAGATACTCATGGTCCGACTGGTGGTAAGGTCCGTCGAGGCGACGGCCTCATCCATCTTGCCGTAATACTCCCACACGCGAGCGGGGCCGTTCCCGGAAGAAGACCCGCCGCCCTCTCCCATCCACGTGCGCCACCAAGCGACCATTGAGCGCAGCGTGCGGACAAAGTTATCGTCGAGATGCCACTTGCTCATGCAGCGTACTCATCGAAAAAGGCTTCCGCAATCACGCCCTGACCCTGCGAGCCGGTCGAACCGCTGACGGCAACGACCACCTCAAAGATGTCGCCGGCCACGTAGTCAGCGGAACTGATTGTACCGGACTGCACCACGAGCGAGGTCGAGGTACTGTTGACTGTGACGACCGCGGAAAGGATCGTCGCCACAGCCCCGCCACCGGTTGACTTCTTGAGGTCCACCGTAAACGCTTTGTCGCCGCCGGTTGGGGCTGTGATTGTCACCACCTTAAACGCGACGACCGAGCCAGCGTAGCTAGCGATATGAATCAGGTCGGTCTTAGCGGCCACGTCCGCACCGCCAAGCTGGCGATGCTCCTTGCCGAAATGGTGGATGCCTTTGGCCGCCGGCAGGCGAAAAGTGCTCTTGAGCGCCGCTTCCGTAATGCTGCCCGAAGGAATGGGAATCGTGTTGTCTGCCATGTCTTTACCCTAAGCCAAGTGCTGAGAAGTCGCGGGTCTTGTACTTGCGGAACGTGTTATAAATCGGCGTGACAGCGCCGGTGTAGACCTGTTCGGGAGTTGAAGTCAACAATCCGCCCTCGCCGTCGAGAAAAATCTTTCCGCTGGTGGGCATCTTGTTGGCGTCAAGCCAGATTCGCTTGTCGGCACCGTCCAGGTAGAAGGTGCCCTCATCGAGTACCGTTGTATCCCATGAGTAGGTGAGGCCAGCGATAACCGCCGCACGAATCAGGAAGTGATAGACGACCTGCCAATAAGCTACCCCCGCTCGACGCTGCAAGCTGAAGTCGGGAACAAGGAACCGGGCGGTTCGGGCCGGTGCCATGTAGAACCCATCGGCGTTGACCGAGTTTTGGTAGTCATACCACAGGGAGAAGTCGCAATACGGCTCGTTCTTCGTGACACGAAGCTCTAGATCAGCGATGTCGAATTGTGCGACCGATTCGTCATAGGGTTCGCCGTTGCTGGCGACGAAGTGTTTTCCGTCCTGGTCATACGGCAACGAGAACGGATGAAACTGCGGGCTCCCCGTGATCTCAAGCGGGTCCGCAAACGGGTTGTCCGTGTAGCTGGGGTCGCTGGTCTTCGGGTCCGCCTGCTTCGTCGAGAACTGGCAGATTACCTCCCAGTCCGTCGGCCCGACTTGCCGCGGCGTCAGTTTCCGGCAGACGGCTCCCTGATCGTTCTCACTCAGGTATTGGAAGGCGGTTGTCTCAGGAACAGGTAGGCCGGCCGCCGAACAGACTGCGAGCGGTCCCTCGTTGCCGGTGGTCACGACCAAAGCGGTGTACGTGTAGCTCCGCTCCCCGAAGCCGCGGTCAGCGGTCAGTGAGAGGGCTTTGATCCCGGTGTAGGTCGCGGACATTAGTTGAGGCTCGCTACGTTATCCGGTTCGGCGTTCATTTGCTCTACACGATTCCAGATTTGGCGAACGTAATCCGTCTGCTCTTTCATCTTGTCAAGGGCCTCCTTTTCGATGTCCTCAAGTTTCTTGATCGGGGACTGCTGGGCAAACAGCGAGCGATACCAGCCGGCGGAACCGATGGAAGTATCAGAGAGAAAAGAAGGCTGGCGTTGCTGCGGGAGCGATTGGCCGTATCCGCGAACGTACTGCTCTTTCAGTCGGCCGTAGGTTCCCTCGTCAATTCGGCCCGCGTTCAACATCCGCTGTAGTTCGTTCATGCTCTTGACATACTTGCCCAGCGGATCAAGCGACTGATCGAATAGCGATCCGGCCTGCTGCTTCTGCTGCGATTCCCATTGAATCCGCTTGTTGCGTGCATCCTCTTCGGCCTGCATCGAATCGCGGTCCCGCTTCTGTCGCCTCTCGGCAAACTTCTTCGCCTCCTCATTATCGTCCAGCGATTGCTTGAGGCGCATAAATGCCGGCCATGCCTGCGACCCGGTGAGTCCTTGCTTGCTTGCCTCTTGCCAGAATTTTGCCTCAAGCATTCCGCGTTGACCGATCGCCATTTTCGCCCGCTCGTCATCGACGCCGCGAATGATGTCTCTGAGGGGCTTAAATGCTTCGGTAAGTCTCTTGATTCCGTTGACGTGATCTTGAGCTGCTCGCTCAGCTTTCCGATGGGCCTCGGCCTCGGCAGTCCCCGCCTCGCTTGCAGCATGGTAGAGCTTCTTGAACTCTTCCTCGATTCGCTGGACCCCCTCGTAGTCGCCTGAAAACATCGCATAGAGCGTTGCCTTGGCTTCGTGCCATTTCGTCGCAAACTTTGGCAGTCCCAGTACGTTCGCGGCGAAATCTTCGCCGTACTCCTCACTGATGCGCCCCGCCTTCTTTCGCGCGGAGGCCCAAGCGGCTTGCTCCGCGGTCATCGGCGTGCCCATACTCTTGAGTCGCTCATCGAGCCCTTCAAGCATTGGAAGGATGTCCGCTGCCTGCCGTCCCATCGCAGAGATTGCCAGCCGCATCCGCTCACTAGGCGCGTGGACATTCTCTAGCGATCGGGCGACAGCGGTCCATTGCTCCTGGAAGGACTTGCCTTGCAGCGTAGCCGCGTCGAGTCCAAGGTCGCGGAATGCCTCGGCTTGATCTTTCGATCCAGCCGCCGCTTCGCCTAGATTCTTCTCGAACCGCTTGGCCGCCTGCGCGAAGGAATCGAAATCCACTCCCGCGATCTTCGCCGCATACGCCAAGCGGCCAATCTCTTCGGGGTTTGCCCCGAGAATCTTGGAGAGCTTGTTGCTTGCGGCGAATTTGTCCATCGCCGCGCCCCAGTTGTTGAGGATTTCATATCCCGCCGCCGTGATGCCGGAGATAGCTGCCCCGGTGACTGCCGCGCCAATGATCGGGCCATACTTAGCCAATCCTGCGGAGAGTCGAGAACCGATGCTGTTCGCAGCGCGATCCACGTCCATTTGCCGCGTCCAGTTTGCCGCCTCCGTTTGCACACTCTGGCCCCACTGTGCCAAAGCGTTCCGTTGCTTGGCGAGATTCGCCGAGAACTCGTCTTGCATCCGCAACTTAATCGCCAGTTCGCCGATGCTCGCCACTACTGCACCTCAGCTTTCGACGGGAGTTCTGCGTTCCAGTACCGCGGTGCCAGGCTGCACCCGGTCAAGAGGTCGCTCGGGCTGCCCGATTGCCCGACCAACCAGCGGCGCGGCGCGTACGAAGTGAAGTCCCCGCGACGGCCCATCGCGCAAAGGATGCGGTCAATCGTATGAATCGGGAACGTCTGCAAGGCCGCGGGCGAACTGAGCACCTGCGTCAAGCGGCTGTAGATCGTGGATCGCACCACGTAGGCGTGGGTCGTCAGGCAGCCGTGCAGACGGAGGAGGCCGGGCTGGATTTCCTCTGGCGGCTCACAGTCCGGGTCTTGCCAGTTGCCGCCAAAGTACACCAGATCCCAGTCGTCGGGGACCATCGCCGCAAACTGGTAATACCGCTCGCGGAAGCCGGGGCAGAAAAAGGCGTCGTCCTCAAGAATCAGCACCGAGTCCCAATCGAATTGGGCCGCCCAGCGAATGCACTCGGCGTGCGAGAGAAAGCAGCCGTATTGCCCGCAACGCGAGTGCGGATACTTGAGTTGCCACCAGTCGGGCGGCTCCAAGTCGCGGCCGTCCTGTGCGAGATAGCGAATCGGTCTCGGCAACGGCCACTCGGTCGCGGCAAGCTCCCGCTGCAAGTCGTCCCACCGATCGGGCCGCCGTGCGAGGTTGATCGCAATCGTCATTTCGATCGTCAGCACGATTACCTCCCGGCGAAGGCCGCCCGAATCTCTTCCCGCTTGCGTATCACCGCGTCCATGTATTCCCGCGGCGTCATTTCCTCCACAGTCACAACCCGCGTCTTCCACCAGTGCGGAATAAAGTCGTCAAGGTTTTTCACTTGCCCCACCGCGGCCGCCAGGAATCGGAACAGGTCGTCAAACTTGGCCGGACCAATCGGGCCATTGAGCGCCTCAAACGCCTGCCACTCGGAAAGGGCCAGTGAAGTCATTTGCGGGTCAGCCAGCATCGCGTCAACCGACGGGAACCGAAGTTCTAGGGCGAGCCGCAAAAGGAATTGTCTCCACTGGTCCCGCTTCAGTTTTTTACGAGATCCTCCAACGAGCCTGGACTGATTGCCGAGAGCCGATCCGCCAGTTGGTAGATTCGCTCAAGCGGCTTCGATGCCTTCTTAGCAAGCCACTCGATATCGTGGTCGCAAAACATCAGCGATCCGTCCGCCTTGCAGCACGAAAGCACCGCCGCTTTCGCACGGGCCAGCTTCATTTCGAGGGTTCGGGCCGGGCCGTCTCCGACGAATAGCGAATTCCAGTATTGATCCCGCTCCTCTCCTGAGAGCGGCCGGATCCAGACCCGACCTTTCCACTCGGGGATATCGAGGGCCACAAGCGGCCGGTCGTCCGCCGCCTCGATCGCTTCGCGGCTGAGTTCAGGTAATTCGCCGTTGACGTTCGGCGGTGCTTCGTCGGGCATGATTGCGCCCATCGTTCCTCCTGATAATCAAGGATTAGGTATACAGCCAGTTTGGCGCGGCCGTGATCTTGAACGTAAAGTCGGCGACCATCTTCTGTCCGAGAGACGCAGAAGCGGTGCGCCCGACGAAGATAGCCGATGCCGTAAACTTCCGCGTTGCTCCGGACGGCCAGGTAACGAGCAATGTTCCGGCGGTCCCCATCGTGTCGAAAATGGCATCGGGATCGTGATTCATCGTCAGAGTCCACTCGCCGCCGTCGAGAAGTCCGGCCTTGAATTCCCGCCATTTGTTCGTAGACGACTGTTTGGTAACGTCCACCGCGTCGGCCTTCTCGCCGGTCTGTTTCACGTCCACCAGTTCCCCGGTGAGCGTTCCGAATGTCGCGGTAATCCCGGTAGCAACATACGCTGTAACCACCATGTTTACTCCTATGCAAAGGTTGGAACTGTTTTCCGATACGAAACGGTGTAATCTGAAGCGATTTGATACGTCGCTATATCGCTCCCGTCGTTCGGCTCATCGGCCAGATCGTAATCGTCCAGGTGGTCCGCGCAGAGGATCGTCGTCGCCGTGCCGCCGCTGCCCCACGTTCCCGCGCGGTAGCCGTCCAATTCACCGCGAACAGCCTCCGCGACGGAGCGAGCGGCGTCCTGAGTCGCGCCCCAGCAAGAGATCTGGAATCGGGCCGTAGCTGCACTCGACGCCTTCGCCTGGTAAAACGAGGGTTCTTGGCCGACCTTGCTGACCGTGATTGCCGGGAGCGTCGTCGCTTGCGGCCGGCGGACCTTGTAAATCCTGGTGCCCACCAGGGCCGTGACCGGGGATTGCGAGAGCAGATAGGCGATTAGGTTCGTTTCCAAGCTCACTTGACGCCCTCCCGCTCGATCCCGCTGGCGATCTCCTGAGCGACGATCTCCTGGGCAGCCCCTTTCGTCGCCCCAAACGCGGGCCGCATGAAAGGCTTCGGCCCAGCCGGGTGCGGCCCACCGTGGCCAAACTCCACAAGGGCGGCGTATTTCACGGGGTCGCGGTAGACCTGGCTCGTCGCGCCGGCCGCTTTTTCCTTGGCAGAGAATCGGCGGAACTGTGCCCGCTTCGCCCCACGCCCGCCACGGCGCCGAACCGACTGCTTGAAATTCTTGCGAGGGCCGATCACGGCGCCGACGGCGAATTGATCGCCCGTCTTTTTCGACCAGACCTTCTGCCCAATCGATGCTTTGAGAAGTCCTGTTTCTACGCCGTGGCCCGGAACAAGATGGGCCTTGACTTCCTTCGCCACAACGCGCGCGGCCTTCTCAAATCCGCGGCGGGCATACTTGCGGAAAATTTTGTCGGAGGCTTTTCCCATCGCTTCAAGCGTGACTTGGAGGCCCGATAGCTCAGCCTTCCATCCCACCGCCATCAGACGGCCTCCTTGCAGACCAGTTCCAGCATCTCATTCCGCTCTTCGACGTTCCGCGGCGGACCAACGAGATAGAAAATCCGCGTGCCCCAGAGTATTCGCATTGTCGGCAACACGCCAGACAGATAGCGGATCGTGATCCGGTGGCTGAGTTGCGCCTCGACCATCGCGGCCCGCTGTTGCTCGCCCGTCGAGAGCGGTTCGACCTTGGCCCATACTTGCGAGAACGTGGCCCAAGTCGTCGCCGGGTCGCCGTTGGTCACCGTAACGGTCGGCGTCTGAATCGTGACGAGGTTTCGCAGTTCTCCCGCGCGGATCATGCGTAAGACCCCCATGAGCCGAGCGAAAGAAGTGAGTCGAGGGCATGCGGAAGCGGGTTGACGATGTTCCCGATATTCAGCGGCTCCCGAAGTTGAAACCAGTGTGCGATTACCAGCAGGATCGCGTGTCGGTAGAGGACCGGGACCGCCGAAGCCGCTCCGTATCCGGCCGTGAAAGTGACTACGACCGCGCCGAGCGTGTCGCTCCGCGTGGACGGCCAGGTTAGGCCGTAGGCCGGCTGGATTCTCGCGGGAACATCGGGGCTTGTCTTCTCGGTTTGATAGCTTGCCGCTGCGAGCGTCTGGCTTGTCCCGTTGGAATCGGTGTAAACGATGCTGGTAATCGTGGCGATCGGCAATACCCGAAGCTCGATTTCGTCTGGGAATTCGTCGAGCGTAAGGGTCCACGTCGCGGTACGAAGCTGTCGCTCCGTCTGGCGTTCGACATATTGCTCTGCCTTGTCGATTAGACCGGCAAGATAAACGTCGTCATCTTCGCTGGTAATGCGAAGCTGGTCTTTCGCCTCTTGGAGCGTGACCACGGTGGCGCCGGTCGGAGCGACAGTCTGCTTGTACCGCGACATGGATCGCCCTCACGATTAGGAGTCTGCGGCGATGCACAGGTACGGGCTGGCCGTAACGACGTTCGTTTGCTTGACGCGATCCGTCATAAACAAGGCCGCGCCGGTGATGGCCTTCTCGTTGCCAGTCTGGTCTTCCAGGTAGGCCATGACGTTATCGGCAGCACCCGTGGTCGTCGCTTCAAGCTGGATGCCCTTTCCGGTCTCGCTCATATTGATGATGAGCAAGTCTTGAAAGAGCACGTCCAGCGATTGAGCGGCCGTTGCGGTAATAACCCCGCCAGAGAAGTCGCCCTTGACGTAGCAATCCTTCACCACGAGACGACTGACCGCTCCGGCCGCCTGGATGAAATCGGTCGCCGGTGCGGTCAAGGCGATGCCGTAATACTTGCATCCGATGATCGAGAGATCGGTAACACCAGCAGCAACCGTGATTCCGATCAGCGAGCCGAGAATCACCGACGTGTCCCGAAACTCGACGTTGCGAAGTGTAAGCCCGTCGGCATCCGCGCCAACCGTAACGCTGGTGGTCACGTTGAGGAAGTTGCTGACGATCAGCACGTTCTCAATCAGGCAATTCGCGCCCGTGATGCTGATGGTTCCCGCCGCCGCACCAAGGGTGAACGTCGGACGTAGGCTGCCTGTTCCGATGCCGATCACCTGAGTTCCGATTTTGTCCAGCACCGCCGCCGTCGCGGTGGAAATCGTTTCGGCGTGGCCGGGCATCAGGTAGATGATGTCACCCTTGCTTGTGGTGGTTTTCCCGACGGCGTAATCCAGCGTGGCATACGGTTTGTCGGGGGTGAACCCGTAAGCTGCTCCGTCCGTGCCGGTAAGGGAACAGACGAAAAACCGGGCACCCGTGGACATCCTCATGTCCTCAATAGCGACCTTGCCACCGGCGCCGCGGCGATAGTAGAGAGAAGATCGAACGCTCATGTTTTTTCCTTTCGGTTCGTAAGTGATAAGCCGGCCCGCCGTATCTCAGACGGGCCGGCCGTTACGGTTGTTACCAGCTCGCAGCGCTCACCGCATCGTGAGGCTTACGCGAGTGAGCAAACACAATCACCTGCCCTTCGTTGTCGGTCGCGTGGCCGGCCAGGGTCAGGCGAGCCGTCACGTAACGCAGATTCGGGTAGGTTGAGGAGCAAGCGTGCGCGACCTCTTCGGCGGTGCATTCCACGAGTGCGCCCTTGGCGAGAGAATCCAGTGTAAGCGCACCGGACGTTTTGATCTGAGTCACGCTCGCATCGGTTTCGTCCTCCGCCTCGCTGGCCACGATCTCCAAGAGCGTGCAGGAGAACGTCGTGCCGGCAGTGCAAACGGCGACGAAAGCGATCTGGTCGTAATCACGCATGTCAATCCACTTCTCGGTAGTCCCGCCGTCAGCGGAAATCACCTTGACGGCGTTCGTTCCGGGATCGTGGTCGTAGTTCTTGATGAACCAGTTGCACGCGATTTTGTCAGTTGCAACAGCAGAAGCCATGTTAAAGAAACTCCTTTCACGGGTTGAAAAACCGGGTTACGCCCGAGCGGCGATCTTGACGAAGGGGGACAGGGTGACGGCCGATTTCTTCGGCGTCAGGTAAGTCCGCCACCAGCAGCGGCCGTCGTTCCGCATCATGAAGCGGAAGGTTCGCTCGTTGTACTCAAAGCGAACATGCACACTCTCGGCCGATTGGAGCGGCTGATAGGTGCCCTCGAGATACTGCGACCAGTTGCCCAAGAGGATGTCACCGGCATCGCCGACGGTCGGGCAATACTCAGTGGCAAAGGCCGGCCGACCGAGCAACATATCCGGCTCGCCTTCGCGGGCCGAGGTCTGCCACATCGGGACACCGCTGGTGCCGATCACCATGACGAGCTGCATGAGTTGCGGCAGACAGTCATGGTTGTAGAGCCAGATTGCGTCCTGATACCGCCAGCACCGAGAACGCATGTTGATGATGTTCTCGTACACGATCGAATCGGCATCCTGCCCGGTCTCGGCCGTGACGCTCAAGCAGCACGCCGTATTCAGGACGCCTTCCATCGTCCCGGCTCCGGTCCCGCTGAGCTTCTCGCTGAGAATTTTTGACGCGAATTCGTCGCGGAAACCGGCCTCGATGAGGGCCGTAAAACTGATGGCCGAATCGGCGATCAATTCCTCCGTCGCGTAAGACAGGCCCATCAGCGGCGTGGCCGACAACTCGACTTGTTCCACCGCCATGCGGCTCGCGGTCACACTCTGGGTCTCAGAGCGTCGGTAGACGACCAGGCCGCCGGTGACGCTGGACGTGTGGGTTGTGTCCGTGCGAGCCGGGATGGACACCTTGGGAGAAGCCATCGGGATCGCGGTGGTCCGGCCCGCCGTCGGGTCGGCCTCGGCCGCGATCTGCAAGAGGTTCGGCAAGAATCCGGACGGCACCAAAAAGCCGCCATAAGGATCGGAGTAGGTGCCCGCCTCATCGCTGCCGACAGCGGCCTCAAACTTCGTCCGACGACCGGAGAGGAAGAGAAGGCGGGGATCGGAAGTGCGGCCTTCCATGCTGGCATCCAGGACGGACGAAAAGAACTCCTGCGAGGACTTGAACCCTTTTTTGGGGTCTTCCTCGAAAGCGTCCTTCTGCTTTCCGACGTGGACCGGCTGGTCCCAATCGTCCGCCGGAAGGGCGGGCGCTGTCATGGCGTATTCCGCCAGTTCGACTTCCCGCTGGATGGCGGCCTGGACGGTGGCGAGATCCGTCTTGTTGGTGGCGAGGGTCTTGGCCTCTTCCTCGGTCGGCTCGCGGTCTTCGGTGCTCGCCTTGTCGAGGATGTCATTCGATTGCTTGAGGAGCGCAGACTTGCGCGCCTCTAGCTTTTTCATACGGAGATTCACAGTGGATACTCCCACGAAAGATGGTCAGGATGCCTGCCGTGCATCCCGCCGAGGCGTGGAAGATCGAACAGAAAAAAACGACGGCCGAAAATAAACCTCTGAGGTTTCCCTCAGTTGTCGATTCTCGGCCGTCGTGACGTGCCGGATATCGGATTGTGCTGCAAACTCAGGCGGCCGACAAGCCGTGGCCGGTCGGTCCACCCGCAATCAATCTATACGCTCAGCGGAAAATGTCAAGGGCCAGCCGCTCGCGTTCGATCCTGGCCCGCTTCCCGCTGGCCTTTTTCATGCCAGCCATGCGGGCAATGGTATCCTCCAAGGTCGCTACCCGATCGGCCATCCCCCGCTCTACCGCCTCGCGCGCGGGATAGGTACGGCCCTGCCCGAAGTCGCTTTTTACCTTTGCGGCCGTGGTCCCGCGATTGCGAGCAACCGCCTTGACGAAGGTTTCCCCCGCCAGGTTCACCTGACGCTGCAATTCCTCCCGGGCGGAATCGCCAAGCGGAGCGTCGGGATTGAATTCCGCCTTGTTTTCCCCGTAGGTAATATAGGTGGGCTTGATCCCTTCGTCCGCGTTAAACTCGGACCAGTCCGTGTGAACCGCGACCACGCCCACGCTTCCGACATCGCCCGAGGGAGTGACCACGAATTCATCGGCTGCCGATCCAATCCAATAGAGAGCCGAAGCCGCAAGCGAGTCAGCGACGGCCACAATAGGCTTGGTGCCCCGAGCCGCAAAAATCTTGTCGGCCAGTTCCGGCGTGCCCGCGTAGTCGCCGCCCGGGCTGTCGATGTCCATAACGATCGCTCCGACCGATTCGTCGGCCACTAGGGCATCGAAGGCCCGGCCGATTTCCTTTGAGGAGATCCCGCCCGACGCCTCGTCAAGGAGCCCGACGCGATTTGCGATCGTGCCGTAGATCGGCATGACGGCCACCGAGCGGTTGACGACCGGCTGACTCCCGTTGCGATTGGAGGCCGCAAGTTTTTCCACGGTATCAGCGTCGAGGGCCAGACCGCGAATTCTGGCGTCCAAGAAGCCCATGATGGCATGTAGCTTTTCAGGCTGGATTGCCCAGACGGTGCCGAAGATTGCCGAGAGGATGTTGCTATAGCGTTTCACGGAAGAATTCTCCTTTCAAGAGTTCGGCGAGTTCACCCGCCCGGGTATGCTGCCAAGCGGAAAGAACCGCAGGAACGTCCGCCTCCAAGACCGCCAGACCGAGGGCACAGATCGAATCGGCCATCGGATCGGCCGATACCTTCCGCTCGTTGCCGTGGTTCCACGCTGCACACAGCGGCGTCAGAGTGCGGATCACGTAGTCCCGATGCCGTAGGTAAAAGGCACCGGCCCATTGCCCCCACCGCTCGCGGTCTCCGGCGGCCTTGTCGGCCCGTGCTTCAAGTCCCCGTATTTCGGCAGCACCAATTCGGGCCGCGGCATCCTCGATCAGAACCGCGAAGGCCCCGCGCTGATCGGGAGGTTCGCGTTCCTGGCGGTCGCTCGCCGGCGCCTCTTCCCGTTGTCCCTGGTCCCGGCTCCCGGCCGGCACCTGATTGAGCGGTTCAAGCGGCGTGTCGCCGCCATCGATGGGATTGAGATCTTCCCACTCCCGTACTTCGTTACGGGTCAGGAACCCCGCTTGCAGGCCGACGTTATAGGCAGCATAACGGCTCTGGATGTTCCCGCGTTGCAATCCTTCGATCACCAGCTTGCAGAAGATATCGGGCTCATCGATGATTAGATCGCGACCGATGCACTGCTCCCAGCGGACGCACCAGGGCGCGAGGGTGTACCGGCCGAAGTCGATTCCCTGTTCCTCGATGTTACTGAAGGTGGCCCGATCGAGAATGGCTATCATGTGCGGCGGGACGCCGAAGAAACGGCAAATCTCAATCGCCTGGAAGCCCCTCGATTCAATCCACTGAGTATCTTCGTTCGTCATGCCGAGCGATTCGAGCGACATCCCGTCTTCCAGGATCGGCGGATTCCCGGCGTTCTCTGGGCCGGCATGGATCTTCCGCCACGCCGCGCGGAAGTTCGTAATCGCCGTGGTATCCCATCGTTTTCCTTCGGGCCGCTTGATGTAAAACGCGGGCAGCCCGCCGTTCTTGAATTGCCCGGACCCATGCGTCTCTTGGGCGATGGAGAGCCCGAGGGCGTTGCGGGCGTTTTCGATGATTCCGACGCCCGTAATTCCGTCCCGCGACAGCCCGCGGATATGAAGGATTTGGTTCGACTGGATCATCCGCTCAGGTCCATCGGGGGGCGTGTATTTGTAGCGGATGCGAAAGTCTGGCATTTGCTCGACCTGCATTCGCTCGGGGCGAAGCGGGATCAGTTGCGTCCCAAACTTCGTATCCGCAATCAGGCAATAGAAGTTGCCGCGAGTGAGGATATGGGCCATGCCCATTTCGCGCCACTCGTAAGATGTCTGCCAGACGTTTGGGCGATCGTGAAGCAACTTCCAAAACTCATGGTCCGGCACCTGCTCTTTTTCCTTCCCGGTCTGCCGATAGACGCGGAAGGGGAGCGAGGCGAGAGTCTTCGCCAGGACGCTGATGCACGCATAGCAGGCCGCAACGCCCATCGCCGTATCAGCGTTGACCGTCACGCCCGCCGACGAAACAGAGCCAGCCGGGTGATACCAAAAGTCGTCGTCCGGGGCTTTCGTGGCCCGAAGGGGAATCATCCTTGAAAGTGCTTCTGCAATCATCGCTTGCTACCCCTTGCCATTCCAAGGCCAATTACCACCGCCGCCAATCCAAAGATCCCGACGCCCGCGCCCGGGTGCCAGAGCCAGCCGACGCCGAACGCGACAGCCAGCACTCCGCAACAGACGAGGATGTCGGGAAGAATATCACGCATTCGCCGGTTCCTCCTCTGGTGCCATCGCCAGAATGTCGGCCGCCGACAGCATGCCGCGATCCGAGTAAGCCGACCCGATCGCGTCGGAGAGCGACGCCCGGCCGACGGCCATGATCGCGGCGACAATGCCGTCAATCTTCAATTTGCCCGACGGGTCGGGCTTGACCGGCTTGATATTCCCGCTCGGGTCCGGCCGAACCATGACGTTCTCGGCCATCCAATCGAGCACCGGATTCTTTTCGTGCTCCAACTCGCCCGCGACAATCAGTCGCTCAAATTCCTTGGACGGCTCGTTCATCGAGACGTAGCCTTGCCGAAATTCCACCATCGGCAGACCGTCGTTATTGAAAAGGGCGTTACACACTTGCGCCGCATTCCACGGATCGTAACCGATCTCCCCGAGCCAAAGCCCCTTCGATTCCCCGAGGATCGTCGCCCGGATGAACTCGTAATCGATCGTGTTTCCCGGCGTCTCGAAAAGGAATCCCTTGTCCCGCCAAATACGAAAGCGGGGATCGTGGTGCTTCGTTTCCAGTTCCCGGATCCGATCCGCAGGCAGCCAGAAGCGGGCCTTGATCCTCATCTTCTTTTCGTTCCGCCACGCCCAGACCAGGGCCGTGATATCGATCTTGCTCGAAAGGTCCAGTCCGCCGTAGACTGGGACGCTGGCTGGCAATTCAAGCGATTCGACCTCGCATTCCTGCCAGGCATCCATATCCAGCCAGAGGACGTCTTGCCGCGTTCGCATGTTCAGGTGCAAACGCTTGAACGTGTTTTGCAGCCGCGGGTTCGCCTTGGCCTTCTCACATTCCGATCGAAGGTACTCTTCACTGACACTGACGTTGAGATTCGGATTCACCCGAGCCCAGACGGCCGGGTCGGTCCAGTCGTCTTTCGTCTCGCTCGCGTCATAGATCACTGGAAGGAAGGTTGGATCGGAGACCTTGCCGTCGCGGACCTGACAAGCGTACTCATACCACTCGTTGCAAATCGAGTCATCGCGGTCGTAGTCCGCCGTGGTCAGGCCGATGAAAAGCGGCTGCATTCTGTTCTGCGAGGCGAAGCCGGTACGGAGCACGTCAACCAGTTCCCGGTTCGGCTGCGTATGGACCTCATCGATCACAACCAAGTGCGGTGTCTGCCCGTGCTTCGTCGCCGCGTCAGCGGAAATCACGCGGAGGAAAGAACCGTCCGCCTCTCGCACAATGGACCGGCTCTGGCCGGCACTGGCTGTCCCGCCATAGATGCGACAGCGGGAATCGAGGTTAGACTCCTGTTCCACCATGCCTTTCGCTTGGCGGAACAGCATTCCGGCCTGCTCCCGTTCGGCCGCGGCGATGTAGTTTTGTTGACCTCGCTCGGGATCGCAGAAGAGGACGTAAAGCGAGATGCCGGCGACAAGCGGCGTCTTGCCGTTCTTCCTTGGCACGTAGATGAACGCCTGGCGGTATCGGCGGATCGTCCGGTCGCGTTTATCCTTCCGCTTCCATCCGAACAAGTTACCGATGATAGCCTGTTGCCACGGCTCCAAGACGAACGGTTCGCCCGCGACGGCACCCTCGACATGCTTCAGGCAGACCGGGAAGAACTCGCAGGCGTTCCGCGCAGCCTCCTCATCGAACCACGAATCGCCAGCCGTCGCGGCCGGATCGTAGCCGGGAATGAGATTCCAGGGAGCTTGAGGGGTGGCAATCATCCGGTCTTGAAGAATTTAGCTTTGGGGTCTTCTGTCTGTTCGTCGGGCTCGGCTCGCAGCTTCGCCCGGTCAGTCGGATTCAGTCCGAGCTTGCTGAGACACTTCTCGCACGCCTTCCAGGCGGTCGCTGCCATCACGGAAATCTTGTAGGGATCGACCTCCGGGACGTCCAACTGCCGATCAAATCGCCGCCACCTCGACCACCACTTGCACGCCGCGGCCAGTGTGAGCGTGTCCGTGGCCTTCAGCACGCTCGGGTGGAAATTGGCCGTGATAATCTCCCACGCGAACAGGGCATCATCGTCGAGCCACTCCGGCGGCTCAGGCCGGCCATGCGCGATATTGTCCGAGCGGTCGCTGTGACGATCTGCTCGGTACGTTCCGTCGAGTTTCAGTAGCTCTACTGGCTTGCGTGGCCTACTCATTCAACCGCCCTTACGTGATTTGACGGAAAATAGCGAACGGGCCAAGCACGGTTCGGGCCACGAAGGCCCCAGGGATTGCACCCCCCCTCCCGGGGCTTGCCGTAAGTCCTTATGGTAGTCTGGGCAATCATCGTCGTAAGTCCTTATGCGTTGCATCATGACACGCCTCGCACAACGCCATCAGGTTGCACCAGTCCAATCGCTTCGGGTCGTCGAACCCATCGAAGCCACCGATATGATGCACCTGTTCTGCCGCTGTCACCCTGCCTTGCCGCTCGCACTGTTCGCATAACAGATGCTCGCTTAGGTACGCTGCCCTTAGCTTCAGCCAGTGCTCATCGTAGCCTCGTTCCTGTCTTGTCCCTCGTTCTTTGTCGCTCTGCCATCCATACCGCTTCTGCTTGCCGCACTTGCTGCACGTATGACCTGATACAACGCCATTACACCCTGCCTTGGTACACGCTCGCGGTGGTGCGGTTGGCATTAGCTCACCTTGTCCAGTGCTAGCACGTCGATCTGCACCTGATGGTTGCCCTTCTTTACGCCCGCTGCCCACGTCCAAATAAACTCTGCTAGGTGCTCCTCTATCTGCCCGTTCGTCAACGTCGTACCCGTCAGGGCGTTATCCGCCGGCGTCATCGTCCAAACGAGGTTCCCGCTCGCATCGACCGTGACGCCGTTCGTGTTGAGCACGTTCTGTGCGTTGCGCGAATTGATAACCGTTCCCGTGAGCTTATCCCAAAGGGTCAGCGTCAGCGTGGTCAACGATGCCGCTGCGATGGCGTCGCCGTTTTCATCCTCGATCACTGCCTCATAGAGGTCCGTGGTTGCTTCGTTCACCCTGCGTTGTGCGCGTGTCAATACCATCGTACTAATCCGCCAGTGTGAGTGATTCGCCTGTCAGTTGCGGTCGGGTCAACGCTTCGCCGGAGAGCGTTGGACGTGTCAGCGCTTCGCCGCTGAGCGATGGTCGCGTGATGCTCTCGCTTCCGGCTCGCACGCGAATGATGTCAAAAGGTGTTCGGGCTGACGAGATCGACAGCGCCCCTGCCCGCAGAGCGCTTGCCCAGCCGCAAGTTAAAGCAGTAGCTCCAACGCCTTCTGTCACAGCGTCAAGCCAATCGCCCTCAAGCCGGCCAGTTACAGTAGTCCCATCGGCGAGCACGACGCCGTCAGAAATCGCGTTGAGGTGTGCTAGGTAAAGCTCCCAATCAGCGATTGGCAGCGGGTCACCGGCCCAACCATCACGATGCTGCGTCACGATGTAGCAATCCCAGCCCAGCCGTGCGCAGCGACCAGCCCCGAGCGTTGCTGCCTTGGCCCATTGGCTGACAGTCCAAGAGTAAGACCAGGGGTAAGCGGCGAAGCAGCCGAAGTCCTGCACCGCGACAGCCAACCCTGCGCAATCGTCATCAATCCAAGCCTGCATCGCCTGATCGGCTGCGACCCATCCGTTGTAATGCGTCGCGTCCATCAGCGTAGTGTCGGGAGGCATGGGCAGCCCGTACAGAGCCACCTCTAGCGGATCGACACTCTCTGCCTTCAATGCCGTAATCAAATCGGCGACCTGAGAATAATACAGCTCGACCACTGCTCGCTCTTGCTGAGTCCGCAGGCCGTCGGACGTATAGCCCCAATTGGCTCCCTCTCCCTCGATGTCCAGGATCGTCTTTCGCCCGTCTATATAGGCGACCAGCGCGGCGCATCGCTCGGACGACGGGACCGACAGCTTGTCGATCGCGGGGAATCCCTCCCAGTCGCCGGACCACAACTCCCACGCCGTAAGCAGACACATCGACGTGAGGCCCGTCGCGTAGTAGCGGTCGGAGATTTGATAGGAACTCGCCACTAGGAAACCCCTGTGATCGGAACGGCGGCAGCGTCCTTCGTAAGCGCCTTGACCGCGTGAACGGTAGCTCCATCCGTCTTGTAGATCGTCCAGACGAGGCCGCTGACATCGAATTGCGACATGCCGAGAATCACCGTTGCGAGCGACCACTCCGAGGCAGTGGCTTCGCAGTTCGCAACGCTCCGCTTGAGAATCGCGTCGGCCAGGTCGAGCCGCTCTTGAGCAGTCAAAACCACCGCGGCCCCAGCCACCGCCGCTTGAACTGTTGTCGCATTCACGCCAGCACCTGTTATCGTTGTGTTCCTAATCTTGACTGACTTGCCCGCGTCGAGGTCATCTGCCACCGTCCCGTTGTCGTTGTTGCGGCTGTTTTCGAGCGTGGTATAAGCCCCGTCCGTTGCAACGAGGTTGGCGAGCGTGCCAGTCTGGCCCGCACCAAAAGAAATCGGTCGCACGTCCGCGACGCCCGGGGCCACGTAGTTTCCGGCCCCCGCCGCCGTCGTCAAAACGTAATCGGCATTCTCATCGCCATAGGTGTAGCCGCCTCCACCCGGCGCGTAATTGCCGATATGACTCCCGTCGCCGTCGTCCCAGGCAACGGTATCCTTGACCTCGTTGAGCGCGAGCCCCGTCGTCGCGTGATAGGTGTCGTTGTAGACGATACCGTTGGCGGCGAAACTTCCATCTGAGATCAAGGTGCCCGTATCGGCCGGCAGTCCTGAGTCATGGATAATACCGAATTCCGAGTATGACTGACTCGAATCGCATGTCCCGTAACTGTGCAGCGCACCACCGGAATCGACGATGCCAACTAAGGTGCCGGTGTTCGAGCCAGTCAACACGGTTTCTCCCAATTGAATCTTGGCGACGTTCCCGTTGACCTCGGCCTTGTCCGTGACGAGTTGCGCAGCCTGCCCCTCGGCGTAGGTTCCACCCGGCGAGTAGGTTCCCGTCAACGCCTCCAGCGCGCCGAACGTCACGCCATCTTGGACTTCTCCGACGGCAGCTTCGTGATAGGTTCCACCCGCGCTCTCGATCACTTCTCCCGCCGCATGAGACTCCTCGATCGCCTCGCCGATATGGCTCCCGTCCGAATCATACCAGGAGATTCCAGTGAGTACCTGACCAACAACAAGCCCAGTCGATGCGTCAATTGCGTTGCCGGCGCCCGCGAAAACTCCAGTAGCTGCATACCGTGTCCCCGGTCCCGTGTCGGTCAGGATGCCTGTCGCGGCTGCGGTGCCCGTGCTGTAGATGATGCCCACGGCGGCCCACGCCTGGACGCTGCTGCACGTTCCGTAGTTGTGCTGCGCCCCGTCACTATCGACCACGCCGACAAGAGTTCCCGTTCCACCGTCTCCGCGGCCGACAGTTTTCCGCAGGTCCGTCAACGCGATGAGGTTCGCCAGCACGCCGCTTGCGAGGCGGTATTCGCCGGGAGTCGTCGAGCGTGTCTTGAATCGGTAAGCCATATTACGGGATTACCTCGATAATTGACGCGAGGTTCGCCACGTTGTTTTTCACAGCGTCCACATCCAACCCGCCAGCATCGCTGATTGGCAGTCCACCAGCAGCATCGGCAGCGGCATCGGGGAGAGCAGTTCCCGCGAGGCCGCGGGTCGTTGAGTATGCGCCAAAGAGCTTGTCGTAGAGACCCTGCGAGATAATCATAAATTCATGGAACACCGGGCAGTGTGTGGTTGCATCAGTGATTGCAAGAAACGCCCGGCCTAGATAATTCGTCTGGGCGGCGGTCAACTCCAAATCGTAAAGGCCGGCATTGTCGTTGGTGATGTGAACCATGTCGTTATCGCCGCCGGAAGCAGTTGCATCGGCGTCAAGAATAAGGTTCACTGCTGAGTTGTCGTCATCATCGACCGTCAGCGTCAGGTGGCAACCGGTCACAGTCAGTGCAACTTCGGGCGTGATTCCGTCAGTGTTATCGAGAAACGGCCCAACAGAAACACGAACGGCTGTATTCTGTCTCAGGTATCTCATGCCGACCACCTTTGGCGATACTGGTTTATGAACACGGGAATGGCGGGCCCTGTCAGTTCCGGCCCATCATGCGCCCCCACGCTCCACACAACGACATCAGGAGCGAAACTTTCCGTCAGCGCCTTGCCCCACCACGGATTATCGACGTTGTAGCCGTGCAAATGTGCGCTGATGTGAGCCACCCACGGGTAGGCTGCGATGTTCTGCAACCAGCTACCGATGGGTGTAATCCAAGCTGTCGATTCATTGCGCACGCCGCGGAGATAATCGTAAGTTTCCAGGTGGGTGCAGAGAAACATGTTCTCTGCGGCGTGAGCGGCGAGTTCTGACGCTAGGTTTGTGAGCGAATTGGCGTCGAGGGCCTGCTTGTTCGTAGCAGGCGTTCCGCTTCCTGCGTCCCCATGCGGACCAGCCAGCCAGAAATGGCAGTTGTTGATGTCGAAGTTGAGATAGCCCTGTGCGTCGGTGTAGCCAAGTTCGTACTCGAACCCGTGGCCGTCGCCCGTCTCCACGTTGTACACGTCATGGTTGCCGCCGATCTCGTACCACGTTGCAACGTCCGAGTCCGCCTTCGCCGTGAGATAGTCGGCGTAGTACGATGGATCGTCGCGCACCAAGTCCCCCAGCACGCAGACAGCGGTGATGTTCGACGCCGGATTCAGGTGTACGTCGATGTCGTGAATAACCGCCGCAAACTTCGTCGCGTCCTCAGTCCCGTCCTCTCCGATATGAATGTCGGAAATGAACGCGA
>Ga0209593_10000080_pt1 | contig 48028 bp, 60 predicted proteins | sample PPLLaktember2015_3_FD_187260 | JGI IMG/M metagenome (GOLD analysis project Ga0209593, IMG submission 187260) | Freshwater sediment microbial communities from Prairie Pothole Lake near Jamestown, North Dakota, USA - PPLs Lake P7 Core (6) Depth... | ecosystem: Environmental > Aquatic > Freshwater...
ATATCCCCGAGGACAATGGCAACGATTGGTCGCTTGACCATATCGAGGCGATATGGCCTAGCACGCAATACGACCTTGCGTGTGGCGATAGTGAAAACGACCATGATTTTTCGTGGTTGCAATGCGAATGCTGCGGATCGCGCTTAGGCGGATCGCGCCATGAACTAGTGGCATTGGAAAGGAGATAGAACGATGAAACAGGCTTCTTATGGAACGGAAAAAGGCGCTCAACGCTATGCCGATGATTTGCTCCGGCATTTCGGCGAGACGATTGACACGATTAGCGTTGTTCCGATCACAGGCTTTCGGTATGGCGTGCTAATCCGCTTCAAAAACAGCAAATGGGCTATGGCAGGGAAACGGACTAACATGCGGCAATGGGTGGTTAACCCGCCGACAATTGACTAGGCTTTAAAACGCTGGCATGGTGCTAGCGTATGGTGCGACCACAAACGAGAGACAAGGATCGAACAATGGCACATTTTCGCGGTACCGTAAGAGGCGACAAAAGCAATTCAGGCGACGCTAGCCGGTTAGGGCATAAGGCCCTAACGGTTCATGCTAACGGCTGGGATGGTGGCGCATGCGTACGCCTTTACATCGATGCTAATGGGCGCGATTGCGCGCGGATTGAGTTAGACAATGGGTCGGGCTATAGGGGCCCATTGGTCCTGATTTACGATGGGCCAATTGACGAAAAGGCACGGGAGGCAATGTCAAAGAACGCGACCAATCGAGCGGCTTAATCTCCCCTCCTGAAACTGCTAGAACGGGCCGCGCGAGCGGCCCGTTTTGCGTTTGGGTGGTTAGGTACCTCCTCCCCGATCCCGGCCTCCCCGATCCCGGCCTCCCCGATCCCGGCCTCCCCGATCCCGGCCTCCCCGATCCCGGCCTCCCCGATCCCGGCCTCCCCGATCCCGGCCTCCCCGACCTCAGGCCGGCGTGGCACCTGGGGTCAATTGGAAGGCGACGAAACCACGGGAACTTGACGAAACCACGGGCTTATTGTAACCTCAGCTTGACACCGATTGCGCAGCGTGGGACAAATATGATAACCAAAAACGGAGACAGAAAATGACAGAGGTACTTGCGTTTCTGATCGGCATTCCAGCACTACTTGTAGGCATGGTGGTGACGATGGCTATCATCGGTGTCATCGACACCGTGGTCAGAGGCATTAAGGAGCTTATGTAATGACTTACTGGTTTGTGAGGGGTAGAGACGGGGCGTACGCAATCGGCCGTGGCGATCATGTGCTGGTGCATGTGCTACCGCCTTCTGAGATGGACGATACCGATGGTGCGCATTGGGCACAGCAGACAGCGCAGTACCTCTGCACCATGCTCAACGACCGCGAACGAAAAATGCGCAAGCTCGCAGAAGAAATTGATGTTGAGTAGTTGACATGGCATTCGTGCTGTGCCATATAGGGGTGGTCAACACGGAGAACGAACATGGTGGACGTACTAGAGACGCTTTCCAAATTGCCAGAACAAGTGTTCGTACCTTTAAACACGGACCCTTGCGTGGTTACTGCCCTTCACAGAGGCATACCCGGTTATACGCCAGTGATACGCCATAACACAGCTGAAGCAGCACAGGCGCAGTGCAATAGGCTTAACGATGCTACCATTACCCCGGCACAAATTGAGGCAATGCAGGTGGGTGCTATGTTTGGGTGGCACGTACCCGGTGCCGATCCTGACACGTACAACACCTAGCAAAAACGGAGCAACGAACATGGACAACATTACCACCAGCTACGATGATGTGTGGCGCGAATGGATCGCGTTCGAGGGCGACTACGACCTTGATGTGCCAGTTGGCTACGGCAAGACCAAGAAAGAGGCCATTGACGACCTGAAAGAGCAGCTTGGCGAGCCAACCGACTACCTCGAAACGACACGCGATAAGTGGGACGCGCACGCTGACCACGACTGCCTCCCCGAACACTACGACGATTAAAATTTTTACACGCTTGACAGGTGCGATGATACCCCGTAACTAGGACATGCCTACACGGCATTCACAACAAGGAAACAAGACAATGACTGACTTTCAGCTTCCCGACCTTGAGACGGTTGACGAGCTTCCCGAGATTGCCCTTCGCGGTGGTCGTTCCAAGGGTGCGAACCCGCTGGTCGAATTCATGGCTGGCATGCAGGCTCCTGTTCCTGTCGGCACCAAGCAGGGCAAGAACACCACCACCAAGCCGCAGTACCAGAGCTTTTTCATCCCGATTGAGCCGCTGCCCGAGACACTGACGGGCGACAAGGAGCGTGCCAAGGAAGCACGCGACCGCGCCAACAAGCTGGTCAACAAGTTTGCCAGCCTCGTGCGTAGGGTGGTCAACAATGACGAGACGGACACGGTGGATTTTGCTCTGCGCAAGCAGCAGACGGACGCCAACGATCCTACCTCGCTGGGCCTCCGGGTCTACCGCACCACCCTGACTGCCGACAAGAAGGCCAAGAAGATTGAAGCCCGTAACAAGGCCAAGTAACCGGCCTACCCATTACTAACATAAAGCCGGCGAGGCAACACCTCGTCGGCTTTATGCGTTTTAACCTGGAGGAATGACAATGGCAAATGCAACGGACGTGACAGAGCTTGTTGACACCGCTGGTTCTCAGGGCGTGCTTACGGACTTGCGACAGGCCGGCAAGATCGAACTGGTTACAGGCGCTGGCGGTGCTGTGTGGATCAACGTCGATGGCACCATGCTGCTGCGGATCATGAAGTGCGATGTTGTGGCCGTCGATACCACTAACGCCCTTAGCACCGACCTGAGGCTCTAATGCTTTCAATTGCTCTTGTGACAGGGGGCAAAGAGGTAGTCCTAGACGCCCTCTATGCTGACCCCATGTGGCGACGGATGACAGCCAAGGGGCCTGTCACCGTCGCTGCGATGCTGGCGGCAAAAGCGCAAGAGCTTGCGCTAACAGACCTCAGGGGCATGCTAGGCCCAGAGCTTGAGCACACCTACAACAAGTATCTCGAAACCAATGGCGAGCGTGATCCCAACGACGCGGGCGAATGGGACGAAGGGCTTGATGACGCCATTGCCAATGTTTTCGAGCCTTACGAGAAGTATCTATCTGCTAGCTGGATGGGCGTTCATCTCATCGATACGCGAGCGCATATCGAGGGCGAAATGGATCGGCTGGTCGATTTGTTTGGTCAAGAGGTATGGACGCAGTTGACGTATGAACGAACCAACAATCAGATATTAGCAGGCGTAGGCATTGTTGAGGCTGATCTGCTGGCACTGTGTGATGCACCACCGCCACCCCCACCGCCACCTAAGGAGTATAACTCAATGAGCGTGAATGCAGTGCTTAACATCATCATGCGGAGCTTTCCCGACATGATGCAGCTACCAGACGATCTTGACATGGTTTCGGACACTGACGATCTGCTGGCAGAAGGTGCGGCAGGCAGGCTTGGCATTCAGTGGGAGGATGTGCTGGTGCTCCGTGACGCACGGTCGCGGTCTAGTGCAGCCCTTGACGCTTGGTTCAACGCCATTGATGCTGGCATTGCGCTGGAAGAGAACAAGGTGTTTGTCGATCTAACGCCGCCGCCTGTGCCCCCGCCTCCCACAGCCGATCTTGGTCCCGATTTGCCGGCGACCTTGCGCCGATCCGCGCCACCTCCGCCGCCACCGCCTCCGCCGCCTCCTAGCGTGACCGCCAGCGCCGGCGTTCCACCTCCTCCGCCCCCACCTAGCGCGGTCAAAGGCGGAAGCTCTGGCGAGGCTCCCAGCCCACCCAACACGGGCAGGGGTGGAGCGCGGGCCAAGGCGGGCGATGCACCACCTCCCGGCGCGATCCCGGCTGAACTGTTGCAGACGATCAAGGATCGATCTGGTATGACTGACGTGCAGATGGCCGAAGCATTGGGCATCAGCCGGCCAACCTTTGCCAACTACCTCAAGAACAAGGGTTGGTGCGTGCCGACGCCGCAGCAGCGGTTGTTATTCAAGAACAAGATAGCTGAGACGATCAACGTACTGACAGAGGCGCACAACGCAATCGAATGACGACAAGATGGCCCGTGTGGTGCTTTGGCGTTCATGACAACATAGCCATTGTCGGCTTGTTTCATAGTTCCACACGGGCAATCTACATCCCAAGCGAGAGGTTTGAATTCGCGAGACACTTACACCCCGACCAGAATGGTTACGCAGACCTAACAAGCGACGAGATTAGGAGACTGCAAGATGACTACAAGCGAACACACCCAAGTAACACGTAGTGGTGATATGTACTACTGTGCCCACTGCCATCGTAGTTGGCAGATAGACACGCAGAACATACCACCATGCCTATCCCTGCAGGAAGAGCTAGCGCGTTGGCGTGAGGATCGCGAGCCAAGCAAGCCTGCACCACCTCTGACGGGCTGGCGTGGTGGCGACCTGTATAGAGGCGGTAGTAAGCATGGCCGTAAACAAACCGGACAATGACTTTCTGACGCGCATTCAGCTAGCGCTCAACATGACGAGCCGGGATATCGCGCATGCACTCCATATCTCGCTTGACGAGGTGGCAGACAGGCATGGTGACAGCAGCGAGCAGTCCAGTGGTTACAGTGATCCGTTCTGGACTGCCCTGTCCCATGTGGTTGACGAGCGAGTGGGCGTGCTGATGGGCGTGCGCGAGGAATTAAACCGTAAACTGCGGCTTGACCTAGATCGGCGCAACATGCTCAGGCGCAAGACATTGGAGCGGTAACATGGCCGTCAAGAGTGTTGTCATCAGCAGTAATTTAGGACCGTGGTTGTCGGTTGACTACGACTTTGTTGAGTTTCTGCCGAATTTCTTAGGCGTGTATACCGAGGCAACGGACCAGCGAATGTACTATTCGTGGGGTGAGCCAATCCTCCATAAAGTGACTGTAAGCCCGGTTGGTGTGCCATACCCCGGCGATGCCGTACCAGGAAACGGAAGTAAGAGAGTAACCGTCAGCCTTATTCCCGGCGGTGGTTCAGTTGTGACTATGACGTTGGTTGACAATGTTGACTTTAGTACGGGTTGGGTAATCATAACTAAAGGCGATCACGTTGTTGCTTATGCCCCTGATGCAGTCAATTCCGTAGCCGTGGAGCCAAACTAATGACAATCATAATGGACGATCCGACCACCTACCTCGTGCGTGATGCCAACGACGTGTGCATTATGCTGGCATCTAGCGTTGAAGAAGCCATGTTTCAGGCCAAGCAATATGGCTGTAGCATTCAGGTCAACATGGCTGGTGGCATTGGCATTCGATGCGTGGTGTCGATTGCTGACGCTCTGGCAATGTCGGGCCTACCAGTCAATACGCCGTGGTGCATGGCCCATGACGTGATGACGGATCGCGAGGCGTGGTTGGTCCTGCGAGCGCGTTTTGGCCCGCCTGTGACGGTGGACAAGGCTTTGCGTGTCGAAACCAAGGGCATTGCATGGCGACCGGGCCAATTCAGGCGGGGAATGGTATGAAGGGCGACATACGGGTTACAGCGAGAAAGCCACGCGTTTTTGATGTCAAGGCTGTCGTGGATGCATACTTGCCGTCCGATATCGACGCTTGGCCTGACAACGCAAAAGACATGCTGTATGAGTGCATAGAGAATATCATCCAGCAGACGAATATCAAAAGCCTAGAGATAATTGGTGTGTATTGTCTGAATGACGGCACACTCTGGCGTTTGCATGTCGTGCTGATGGAGAAGCTAGGCGTTGAGGATATAGAGGTGGTCACATTACAGTAATTGGCGTCGATCCCGGCCTTGGTGGTGCGCTGGCATACTACGACAAGGACTTAGACTACCTCGACGTGGTGGACATGCCGGCCTACCTGACCACCGTTGGCAAGAAGAAGCGCAAGAGAATTGATGCTGTCGATCTGCTACGGTATTTCGAGGAAAAGGCGCTGATGAATGTCGATCTGGTGGTCATCGAGGAAGTTGGCGGCAGACCTAAGCAGAGTGCTAGTGGTGGCTTCGTTTTCGGCTATACTGTTGGTCTTATTATGATGGCGTCCATTAGCTCGCGCATTCCCGTAGAGACGGTAAGCCCCGTGGTGTGGAAAAAGATGCTGCGCGTGCCGGGGGGTAAGTTTGCTGACGATGAAAAGATCATGGTGCGTGCCGACGAAATGATGCCAAGACATCGTGACAAGTGGCGCGGACCCCAAGGTGGCAGGCGGCTTGACAGGGCAGAGGCGGCAATGATCGCCTACTACGGCGAGACGTATTGCCTAGACAAAGTGACCAGCAGAGTAGGTGCGGAGTTTAACATGGTCTATCGTAAAGCCCTTGGCGATGCAGAGTAATATCCCGCCGCCATTCCCCTTCCAAGTCACAGGTGGTCACTATCTCGCGGCTCGTGGGCGTGTCGGCCTGCATGACGAAATGGGATTGGGCAAGTCGCGCCAACTAGTGATGGCGGCAAACGAGATAAATGCCAAACGCGGCATTGTGATTGGGCCTGCCAAGCTGCGACGCAACTGGCACAAGGAATTCCGCAAGTGGTCGAACGTCCAGTACAAGATTACAGAGGGTCGGACGATCCATGACTTTCTGGCGTGGGAAAGAGGGCGGTTTCACATATTGTTAACGAGCTATGAGCAAGCAACCAAGTGGGCACAGAGCATTTATAACACGGGCGAATTCATCGATTTTGTCGGCTTTGATGAAGGACATTATCTCAAGAATGGGGAAGCCAATCGAACAAAAGCAATACTGGGTCCAACGTATGACGGCACCGGAGGGCTTATCAACTGGGCAGAACACGTCTGGCACCTATCAGGTACTCCAATGGCGAATGACCCCATCGACATTTATACATTTCTACGAATGGCAGGGGCAACTACATTGCCGATTGGTAAATTTGTTAAAAAATACTTCTACTCCAATCCCAGTGCCTATGGTAGCCGGCAAACCAGCAGGCCAGAAGCCGAAACAGAGCTAAAGGCGTTGATTGATGCATTCCGCATACGGCGTACGCTGCCAGAGGTAGGAATTCAGTTACCACCGTTGATGCTAGACATGCTGGAGGTGGATGGCGACACACGCTATATCGTGGACTTGCTCAAGGAGTATCCCGGCCTTGACGTGGCAATTGTGCGAGCCGTGCGTGAGGGTGGTCTAAGCTTTCTGGACGCGCAACATGTGATGACGTTGAGACGGCTACTCGCAGAAGCCAAGGCCCCGGCTTATGCTCACATCCTGTACGAAGAGCTAAAAATCAACGGCTACCAGAAGCGGATTGTGATGGGCTTTCATGTTGCGGCATTGGAGTTTATTTACAAGTTCCTGAGTGCTCGCAATATCCCGGCTGTGCTAGTCAATGGCACAATTAGCGATGCACAGGCTCAGGCTCGCATTGACATGTTTCAGGACGATCCCAACTGCATCGTGTTTTTAGGCAACTTTACATCGGCTGGCATTGGCACCACCTTGCATGCGTCCAGTTGGACCGACATGCTTGAAAGCTGGTGGGGACCGGAGAAAAATGCTCAAGCGATCAAGCGCATGCACCGGATCGGCCAAACGCAGCCGTGTCGTGCGCGTTTCATTGCCCTAGCCAACACATTTGACATTGCTGTAAACCAACTCGTGGCCGATAAGGTCGAAGCAATAGCACCGTTTGACGGCAGAATGACCGCAATGGCGACTTGACCGTATCTCAGAAATCTTGTAACCCTAGAGTGTTGTAACCCAACCAAGGATGGATCATGTCAATCTCTATTACCTTTACAGACCTCACGCCTGCGGAGGCTGTCGCCCTCTTAAACGGTGGTGCTCCTGCCACCACACAGGCCGGCACGCCAATGGCACCGCCAACGGCCCCGCCCATGCCACAGGCACCCGCACCCGTGCCTGCGCCCACGCCAGCCCCACCGCCTGCCGCCGCTCCCGCCGCCCCGGCCGTGTCGGGCAAGCTTGGACAATGCTTGTCCACGATGGACGCCTATGTGAAGGCACGCGGTGCGACCGGCGTTGCCGATGCCAAAAAGGTTTTAGCTCAGGTGCAGCTACAGCGACCGCAGGACGCCAACGAGGCGCAGCTTGACTGGCTGATTACGGCATTCGCAAATACGCAGTGGGTTCCGTAGCATGACAGAGCAAACCGGCCGTGCGCATAGCATCTATGCGGCTTCTGCTTCCGAGAGGTGGTTGAATTGCACGGGGAGTATCCCCGCCACGGCCGGTTTGCCCGAGGGCTTGGGATCGTCCTACGCAATGGACGGCACCGAGGCCCACGAATTGCTGTCCTACGCATTGCTGAACGGCTACAAGTCTGCCTACGCGGCTCACATGGCATTGCAGCCAGAATGGTTCTACCGGCACGACACCGAAGAAATAAGACTTGAAAGTGTGCAAGAAGGTTTGGACCACATTTGGGATTTGATTGACGCTTATGGTCCCGGCAACAACGTATGGCTGGAAACGCAATTCCAATTCCCAAGCACTGTCACTGACGATGTCGGTGGCACGACTGATGTGGCGATTTATATCCAAGATTTCGACATGTTGGTTATTGCCGACTATAAACATGGCGCTGGTGTGATGGTAGACGTGCATGACAACACACAGATGCTTACGTACGCTGTAAGCGTAAGGCACGAGTTACGCAAGCAAGGCATGCCACTCACCGGCAAGACGGCATACCGATTGATCGTGATCCAACCGCGGGCTTTCAGCAAGTGGGGCCATATCCGCGAGTGGGTTACGGATGATAATCGGCTAGACCTTTTCATCGGTGAGGTTGACATCGCTGTCCGCAAGTCGCGCTCGCCCACGCCAGAGCTAGTACCGGGCAAGTGGTGCCGGTGGTGCCCCGCCTTTTCGACCTGTCCCGCTGCCGAAGAGAAGCGCGTGCGGTCGATCCCGCTCCCACAATTCCAGAGCCTCGAAATGGTGCAGCAAGCAGGCTTGCCAGAAGCCAAAGCCATCGACTTGAACCGGCTGGCAACGATCCTCGCAGCAGAGGATATGCTGATGGAATGGTTCAAGTCGGTGCGAAGCCATGCGATGGAGCTAGCCAAGAACGGCGTCAACATTCCCGGTTTCAAGCTAGTGGAAGCGCAAGCTAGGTCGAAGTGGCGCGGTGAACCACGGGCTATCGCGGTGCAGCTAGCACATATCATCAGCTACCCCGACCCTACGGTATTCATGCCGCCCTCGCTGGTGACGATCACAGAGGCAAAGCGGTTCATCAAGGAACAGATTTACGAAGCCGTTGGCAAGGGCAGCAGTAAGAAGCTGGTGGAAGAAGCCAACAAGGCAATTGCAACGCTGGTGACAAAGGAGAGTAGCGGAAACCTGACATTGGTGCCGATAGATGATGCAAGACCTGCTATTATCAATCCTAGCAGGATTGAATTCAACCCCGTAGAAGGTGCGAAATGAGAGAAGGACCAACACAGCTTACTGCTTTGCTGCTTGGCAAGGCCGAAGTGGTGAGCTTGGTAATCTATGACCTTGGTCATATGCTTATGTCTGTAAACATATCAGACGAAGCATTTACCAAGGCTGTGCGTGGCTTGGTGGAACAGGCTAAAGCCTTTCCCGAAAGCTCGCTAAACTCCATCAAGGTAGGAGACGAGTGATGACAACAACGATCATGCGTAACTCAACGGTTGGTGATGATTGGATTAGGCAGATTTGCGCTGCCAACCCGACCACCATCATGCCCAAGAGCAAGCCAGACGATCCGCGCCTGATCCAGACGGGTCCATGCCGGCTGGCGTTCCCCGTGTTGTGGGAGCCAAAGGCACCCTACTCGCGCAAGGATGATCCGACTGCCAAGCCGGTGTATTCGGTCACGGCTCTGTATACGCCGTATACAGATAAGAACGTCTTTTATGGCGAGTATTACACCCGTGCCGGCGAGACGTTCAGCGACCACTATAACCCTCAGACACAGCAATACTATGGACTTGAAAACCCGTTTCATGACGGTGCGGACAAGTCGATGAAGTTTGAGGGTTACACTGCCGGCCTGATGTATATGAACCATAGCAGCCAATTCAAGCCGACACTGGTCACAAGCCAGCCTGACGGCAAGGGTGGTTATGTGCCGGTCACGCGAGAGGAACAGATTTACCCCGGCGTGTGGGCGATCTTGGTGCTCAACACCTACCCCTACGGCAAGACACCACCAAGGCCGAAGAAGGGTGTTGGCTTTGGCATTTCTGCCGTGATGATTATTGGTGACGACTACAACCTGTCGGGCGGCTCCATCGACGCGGCGCGAGCGTTTGCCGGCGTCAAGGTCGCCCCGCCGACGATCAACCCGGCCGCTCTGGCCGGCATGGTCCCACCGCCCTCAGGAGGCGTGCCCGGAGGGCAAACGATGCCTCCCCTTGGTATGGCACCCGGCTACCAGTTTGCGCCGCCTGCGGGGTCCGCAGGGGCCTTCGTGCCGCCACCCCCGCCCGTGCCGATGGCGCACGGCATGGGAGGCACCATGCCTGCTGATGACGATAGGTCTAGCATAGGACTGTAAAAAAAATGAGCCACGCCAAGAGACAAGCTGAAATGCTCGATCCGTTGCCGGTACATGGCTACAAGCCGCAGAACCAAGATGCGATTGACCAGATCAATCGCAACAAGGAAATTGAGGAAGTCGTTTTGCGGCTATGCGACAGAATGAAAGTCGGCCGTGACGAATACTCGCCGTTTGACCAGCGTTGGTTGAGCATCGCAGTCACGCATTTCGAGCAGGGCTTTATGGCCTTGAACCGGGCTATATCTAAGCCGGGTCGGGTCAAGCTTGACGTTGACGAAGCTTTCGACCGTATCATGGAAGCCGAGTTGGAGAACATGATTGGCACGACAGAAGGCCGCGACAACGGGGTTTGATGCTAGCTGATCTGATCCTTGACGTAGAGACGCGCTCCTGCCTTCCGTTAAAGAAGGTGGGAGCGCACCGCTATTCGTTAGACAATTCCACGCAATGCTTTATCGCCTGCTACGGACAGCACAGCAAAGACATTAAGCGCTGGCGTCCGTTGGTTGAGCCGCCACCCTACGATCTGGTGACGCACATTGCCGATGGCGGCAAGGTGGTGGCCCATAACGCGCAGTTCGAGCGCGTGATCTGGAACAACACGATCCGGCGCGACTACCCGTTCCTGCCACCCATGACGATTGAACAAATGTCATGCACAATGGTGCGTGCGTTCAGTTGCAATTTGCCGGGTAAGCTGGAGCAATTGCTCAAGGTGCTTGGCCTGCCCGAGAAAGACATGAGTGGTCATGCTGTCATGCAGCGGATCACGCGACCTCGCAAGGTGGCTGCTGACGGCACTGTCACATGGTGGGAGGATGAAGATCGGATCGGCGTGGTCGAGGATTACTGTGAGCAAGACGTATACAGCGAGGGCTTTATCCACGCCACATTGCCAGAGCTATCGGAGGAAGAGTTAGCCCTCTGGCGGCTTGACCAGTACATCAATGAGCGTGGTGTGCCGATTGATATGGCATTTGTCAATCGTGCTGCCGAGTTAGTCGAATACGCCAAGCGTCGCGCCCATGACGAGATATGGAAGCTAACGGGCGGTGAAGTTAGTAAGACCACCGATGTGCAAGGTTTGACACGCTGGCTCAACAAGCGAGGCGTCACCACGGGTAGCTTACGCGCAGGCGACAGGGCACGCCTGATTGCAATGGCGGAATTCCTTGGCGACGACGAAGCCGAAGGCGTCATAGAGACGCGGATGACAGGGGCCAAGACCAGCACGGCCAAGTACAAAGCGCAGCAGCTTACGGTTTGTGCTGACGGCTACGAGCGCGGATCGCTGCAATTCGGCGGTGCGCAGCAGACAATGCGATGGGCCGGCAGGCTCACGCAGAAACAGAATTACCCGCGCGTTGCCGACGACAACGAGGAACAGATCGTCGCTTTCGTAGTCGGGTTGACCAAGGATACCACCCGGCCGCTTTCACAGATTTACGACATGATCGAAGCCATAGGCCCGCCCAACCTCGCCAACGGCGACAGACAGGACGGCCTTGCGACGTTGACGTGGCTGTCCAGAAGCCTGCGCAGCACGATAGGGGTGGTTGATCCGCGCGACACGCTAATTGGTGGTGACTTTAGCAACATCGAAGGTCGCGTCAATGCGTGGCTATCCGACGAGCACTGGAAGCTGCAAGCTTTTCGTGCGTATGACACCGGCACCGGACCAGACTTGTATAACTTGGCATTCGCCCGGTCCTTTAACGTGCCAGTCGAAAGCGTTACCAAGCCCCAGCGACAGATCGGCAAGGTGGAAGAGTTAGCATGCGGTTATCAGGGCGGTGTTGGTGCTTTCGTGACGATGGTCAACACCTACCTCATCAAGCTAGTCGGTTTGGCAAAGGCTATTCAGCAGACCACGCCTGCCGACCAATGGGATGCTATGGCAGCGAGGTATCAGCGAGCCACGGACAAATTCGACCTTGACGAATTCGTGTGGACGGCAGTCAAACTGGCGGTGGTTGGCTGGCGCAAAGTAAACCCGCAGATCGTCAGTAACTGGTGGGAGCTACAGGATGCGGCGATTACCGCAACGCTCTACCCCAGCAGCGTTGTCCCCGTGTATGGCGGTAGGTGTAAGTACGTCTCGGACGGTAACTTTCTCTACTGCGTTGTTCCAAGCGGCGGCGCTCTAATGTACTGCCAGCCTCACGTTGTTGAGGAAACCAAAGAGGTAATCTACGATGGTGCGCAGTATATAACCACGGACACTTTACTGCCCGAAGAGCTTGACGCGCTGGTTTCTCAAGGTTACAAGGTTACACAACGCAAATCACGCGGCGTCCGGTTCTACGGGTTAAGCGATACAAAGCAGTGGGTTAGGAAAGCTTTGTACGGTGGGTACCAGTGCGAGAACATCGTGCAGCGCGTAGCACGTGATGTAATGGCGGCGGCAATGCGACGTGCCGACGCTGCCGGCTTCTCGTTACGCCTCACAGTACATGACGAGCTTTTGGCTTTGACTAGGCTTAACTGGTACGAACGGCCCGCTGACCGGGAGAGGCAATTTAAATGTCTGATGGAGCAGCCGTTGACGTGGGCACCGGGTCTACCAGTGGTAGCCAAAACATGGTCGGGACCAACGTACACCAAGTGATGCAATATCCCGCAGCCAAGCTTGACGGGCTGCTGCACCACATGCTGGCGATTGGTCTGAATGTTGACGTGCCCACGTCAGCAATTGTTGACGTACTAGGTGCAACGACAGGCAAGACACCGGAGCACTTAGGCCCGTATGTCGGCCGGTTTAACCTCTACATGCAGCGCCGTGGTTATTCCCACCGGCTTGTGGTTGGTAATGCGTTCAAGTCCTATCGCCTCATATCGTTGTGAGGTTGAGCTATGCCAACCGGGGCGGAAGCGGCTGCATTAGCCACACTAGGCTTTCGGGTTTTTAGGATACGGGAGCGTGATAAGAAACCCGCCATCAAAGCCTTTCCAGAGCTTGCTACGTCAGACGCTAGCGTTATCAGGGCTGAATGGGGTAGCGATGGTGCTTACAATATTGGCATCGCTACTGGTAATGGCTACGTTGTATTCGATCTTGACCTCCATAAGCATCTTGGAATTAAAGAAGCCTTCACCAAAGCCGGCGGTCATTTTGAGACGAGAATACATGTAAGCCCGCAAGGTGGTTGGCACGTATTTTACAGGCTCAAGCCTGACGATCATTTTATGACAGTGCAGAATGTGATTTCTGGTATCGACGTGCGATGTGACGGTGGCTATGTCGTTGGTCCCGGCTCGATGATTATCGATATGGTGAAAGGCATTGCCGGCTTCTATGAAGTTAGGTCCGATCTGCCGATGGCCGATCTTCCTGATGCTCTGCGTGGTATCCTCAAGCCAGCCAAGAGCCGAAGGGAACGGCTCAACGGTCATGCTGACAGCGAGAAGTCCATCCCTCTGTACCGGGACTATCTGCTACGCCTTGCCCCGCCTGCCATCGAGGGACAAGGAGGCAATCAAACCACCTATGGCGTAGCCTGCATGGGGGTTAGAGACTATGGGCTGACGCCCATAACCGTATGGAACCTGATGCTGGAAGATTATAACTTCCGTTGCGTACCGCCGTGGGACAGAGACGATCTGGAACGGATCGTAGAGAATGCCGACAACTACGCCATAGGCGACTTGGGATCACGCGACCCCGACGTGGTGTTGAGCGAATTTCGATTTAATCCGATACCGCCGCCAGTTGCCGATCCAGGCTTGTTCGATACAGCGGCTTTCGACCCTGACAACATACCGGCACAAGACTGGCTGATGCCGCACTTCCTCCTGCGAGGCGAGCTAACCATACTGGCAGGCCCTAGTGGTGTAGGCAAGTCAAGCCTTATGCTGACGGCAGCGGCGCATGCTGCCGTAGGCCGACAATTCGGCATACTGGAACCACGCTATGCCTTTGATAGTCTGGTGGTCAATGCAGAGGATAGCGTTGCCGTGATGCAAGGCCGCTTGTGGGCGGCGTGTAAGGTCCACCATATCGACTACGAGCCAACCATTAATGGTGGTCGCGTCAAGCTGTTTGACGACAGTCTCGGCTTGATACTGGCTGACGTACAAGGAGGAAAGATCGTCATACCTCAGGAAACAATTGCTTTCTTTGACGAGGTTATGCGTCGTCATCCCACCATCAAAGTATTTTTTCTTGATCCGCTAGGTCAGATGATGGGCAGCGGGATCAACGAGAATGACAACGGCCAGATGGGCATTGTCATGCGATTGTTGGTATGGTTGGCTAGGCGGTATAATGTTGCCCTCGTGATTGGGCAGCATGTACCGAAACGGCTGCAAGAGAGTAAGGACTTTGACCCTTCTAGCATGGACAACGTGCGTGGGGCATCAGCTATAACCGGCCGTGCGCGTATTGTGACGGTCATGTGGGGCCAGACACTAATTGAACGGGTAGAACAAGGTACGCATCCCGACGTGGTGTCTGCGCGATTTGTGAAAAACAGCTATGGTTGGTATCCAAGAGAACCATCTTGGTTTCAGCGGAAGGTAGAGTACGTCAAAGCCAGCAATGACGGTTTGCACAGAGACAGCTACGTAACGCTTGAGCCAGTTAATGGCCGTGCGCTAATAAGCGCTGTTGAGGCTAGACGTATAGAGATAATAGGCAAATACCTGATTGAATTTAGTATGACAGCCGTAGGACCAGAGACAGCGGCAACATGGATACTAAGTGAAGGTAGCGGTGAATTATCACAGGATAGTGAGGTTCACGATATTGGCACACGCCGTGGCATGGCCGACAAACTGCGCAAGATGTTTGCCCGTGGTGCGAGGACATTTCAGTATATTGCCGATAATGGTGACACATACATCATGTCATTGGACGTTAGCCAGTCACGTGCTCACCAAATTGTGATGTTGCCGACGAGCAATAAAATCGTGCTACCAACTCCGGTGCTACCAATGGGAGGGGCTAAGACATGAGAGACGAGGAAAGGAAGAATAAGATTTTTGCCGCATGGATGACGCTACTGCTTCTTGGCGGCATTCTGCTGGTGGTGCTGTCATGGGCCAGCAAGAGCAAGGCCGAAGAGTACAGCATGGTCAGTGATGCCAGCAAGACGTACTGCTACGAATATGCCCAGCGTGAAGTGCAGAGGGCGACTGACAAGATGGGGGCTTTGGTGGTGGCCTACAGCGATTGCATCAGCGTCCTGCCGGAACGCCTGCCTCTCGCAGAGCTTCAAGGCACCGCGCCGGCCGCAGATCGGCCCGCCTCGAACGATGACGGTTGGAGCGAAGCTTGCGAGCGTGAGTATCGCTCGTGGGATAAGGCGACGGGCACGGTGGTCCGTAGAGGCTCGCCAGACCGCGTAGAATGTCCGCTGGTCATGGAGGGCGGGGAGTGGGTTGTTCCCTGATGGCGGGGCCTCCACGCCTCACGGCGAAGCCTTGTAAACGAAAAGGCCGGGGCGCTGGTGGCAACCCCGGCCTTCTGACCCCGCTCCGGTGCGACGAGAACGAGACAAGACAACAACAAGCCACGCTAGCTAGCCCGCGATCCGGGGCAGTGTCAAGAAAAAGGGAAAGCCGGGTCCGGTCACTTGTGACAGTTAGCGCCTTAACCGGCTCTCCAAGTCAGATAGCAATTATGCCCAACCTTTGCAGGCATATCAGCAGCCCAATCAGAATGACAATCAGAATGATTATGTTAAGAAAGGGCTGCGGCACTGGAAGGTAGGTACTGATTGCCCATACCAATACGCCGAAGATTGCGACAATCAGTAAAATGATTATCAGTGTCTCGATCATTTGGTTTTCCTTCCTCGCTTCACTTGCCTAGCCGTCGTACCGCGTTCGGTGACTGGTTCACTCCATGTCAGCTTGGCCGCGTTGTAGGCGTCAATGTCTTCCTGATTAGGAACCTCAGGGGTTCCAAAATCCCATGTCTGTTCCGGCGTCGGCTCGCCCGGTATCGTGCGGTCGGCCAGAAAGTCCATCAGGTCAACATTAGCCGGATCGGTTATCACGTCCTCGGGCAACCAGTAGCTACCGTCTTTAAGTGGCGCTGGCTCCAACGCACTGTACGAATGCGTTGGCGACACGCCCAGCACATACTCGGCGTCGGCTCGATTGAGGCTAATCATGGCACTCCCACTCCTGTCAGGTAAGCGCGTTTAGCGTTGTAAAGGGCGGTCACGTCAGCCGCAGTCAGGTTACCGCCAAAGCCGCCACCGGCCATAACCCCGCCGGTCCAATACTCAGTCGTGCCCGACAGGCCGAAGCGGAAAGTAGCATTACCCGGAGCGACAGAAGCACCGGCATTGGTCCCGATGGATACCGCGTTACGGTAGGCCGTCATGCTGGTTGATGACGCGCGACAGGCCGTCGTCAAACCCAAAGCATCGGCAATTGCCGCGACTACGCCCTGCCCGTTAACAATTGCATAGACGTTGTTGTTAAAGGCGCTTTTGGGGTAGATGTAGCTGGTGGTGGTCGCGTTAAGAATGCCCCCGGTAATAGCCGTAGCCGTCAGGCTCCATGCGAACAGGCTGGCATCGTTCTGTGTGAACTTAGGCGTTGGTGCCGTTGTTGGGTTAAACCCAGTGTCAATGTATTTTGAAGCTGCGCCGGTGAAACCTTGATCGGCCGTGAACGCCGGACTGTTAACCAGCGTACCATTGTAGGTTCCCGGCTTGACCCAGTTGACCAACGCCGCCTGACTGTCCGCCGCTGCATGCTCTTGGTATTCGTCCAGCTTGTCCCATACACCAGCCTTGACCAGATCAAACACGCAGGCCCGGATAAGCGCAACACGGCCAGCCGTTGGTGGCGTGGTGAACGCAGCAACAATCTTCTCGACGGCTATGTCGGCGATATAACCAGCAAGAGCGTTGTAAAGGGCAGTGTGTTCCGCAGCACTAAGGCTTTGTCCAAAGCCGCCAGCCGCGATCTGCCCGGTCCAGAACGTGCCCTGTCCCTTGAGGAACGACAGTTTGAAGTTGGCAAGCGTAGTGGATGCCGCCGCGTTCGTACCTTGGCTAACGCCGTTTCGATACAGCGTTGTCAGGACTGACGATGACCTATCATCCGCCCACAAGCCTGTAGCATCGGTGCTCGCCACGCTGATATTGGTCGTGCCCTGATGCATGCGAACGATGTTGACATTGCTAGTCCGACGAGGCTGGAACGCTATCGCCGCACTGGTATCCGCCCCTGCAATGTCCGCATCTATGCCCGTGCTAGTCAGGCTCCATGCGAACAGGTTTGCGCTGTCGAGCACGTATTTTGGGGACGGTGCAGTCGTCGGCAGGAAAAGGCTGTCGATGTAGGCCGTATTGGCTCCAGTGAAACCCCTGTCAGCCGTAAACGCCGGACTGTTGATCAGTACACCGTTATACGTTCCCGGCTTGACCCAATTGACTAGCGCCGCCTGACTATCGGCCGCAGCGTGAAGCTGCAATTCGTCCAACTTGTCCCACACGTTAACCGGCAACTTGAGTGCCTTGACGCATGTATCGATGCTGGTCTTACGGGCTTCGGTTGGTGGTATGGTGAAGCCAGCAAAGATTGCATCGGATGCCGGGTCGTACGGAGATACAGGACCGCCACCGCCAGCACCAGACTGGCGTGCTTTCATGTCCAGTCCAATGCTGAGCGAAGTCATGTTAGTTCCACCCTACGATCAAGGTTGCCGTTGTGCCGGTCGCCATCACCTTCTGCACTTGCACAGGTAATACCCCTATTGGCACGGCCTTGTGCAGCACTGGTACGGTATCGCCAACCAGCAACACGTTTACGTCGCCTGCACCGCCGATATACAGGCTACGAAAGTTAACGATGGTGGCATCGCTAGGAACCACCAATCGGGCACTCGCTGCTGGCGTAGTCGAACCACTCATTCCGGGAACGAATGTATCAGCCATGTCATCCTCCTGAAAAGTTAAGAACGTGCTCGCGCCAAAGGTCATTAACCTCTGACTTGTCCAGTCCGGGCGACCACGGCAGTCGATTGATATCCCACTTGCCTGCCTGCGGTACGCCCATAGTCGATTGCCACTCACCATGTGACAGCATCTTGGTGCGATCTACTGGTATGTCGTACTTCTTGCCTAGTTCAGCCGCGACCTTTGCCGCTATGCGCCACTGAGTTTCAGTCAACGGATACTTGCCCGCGTCAAAAGGGCTTTCAACTGCACCAGCCATGCAAGCACAACTGATACCGATGTTCTTGGTGTTGGCTTGGCTAGTGTGGGCAGCATAATTGTCATCGCCAGTGGACACGTTGTCGCTGATAGGGTGGTCGCCGCGTATCAACTTGCCATCACTCTCAATGATAATGTGATAGCACTCCTTGTCGTGGTCGCTGGCTACGTACGCACCGGCTGTCCAATGGAGGGTAATATACGTCATGTCACAGTCTGGCATCCACGCTGCGGGGACAATGTTGCCCATATCCTCAGGCGGCACGACTGGCACTAACAGGTCAATGCCATCGTCAAACCAGCCTTCACACGCACCAGCCGTTGCCTTGCCCCAGTAACCGTCAGCCCCATAAGGGCCGCAGCTATAACCGTGGTCGATAAGCAACTTCTGGAAGTCAACCGGCGTGAGTGTCATCCTCTTTCTCCGTTGTCGCCGTCTTGTGTGGAGATAGAATTTCCTTGGCATTCATTCCCATGTACGTCGCCATTGCGCCAACCAGTACGCCACCTAACGCTATCAGCACGTCACCACCGACCTCGCCAAGCTTCCAGCCTATCAACACTCCAAGAGGTACCAGTACGAATATGCCAACCGCACCACATGCTGCAATGACTAGTGCCGCTACGCCACGATAGTCAGGCTCTTTCATATTAGCCCGTCAAGAATGCTTCGACACGATGGATGGTCATTACGTCGGCGGCATTGGCTAGTGTCACGCGCACATTGAGCGGTTGGTCGATAGTCGTCGCCGCAAGTGAACCACTCGCGCCAACTCGCGGAGTGGCGAGGTTCTGTTCTAACTTACTAGATGTACGCTGGTTACTACGGCCATTACAGAACACGTCAAACTCAGCACGAAAAGCCGTGCCCGCCGCTGGTGTTCCGACCACGCCCAAGGTCGCCAAGCTGACAGAAGTCATAGCTAGCTCTATGGTCGCGCCGGCACTCACACTATCCATCAAACCATGCACGACCACCCTTAACTTAGACTGTGTGTTCTCAAACCGATAGGCTGGTACGGTGTACGGCGTGCTGACTGTCGTCTTGACTGCCGTTCCCGTATGCACCAACGCGCTGGTGTCCAGCCCAACTCGTACTTCCGAAAACTCGTCGCTATCAATGTTGGCTGTTACACTAGAGTAAGCATTGACTAGGTATTTTACGTCGTTCTCGATGCCTGCGCCATCATTGTAGTTGTTAGTGAAATCCTCTGAATAAACACCTCCGGTTTGCACCACCACGGCTGTTGTATTGTTTTTGAAATTATTGCCGACAGGATGCACACGTGACACATTGTCCACGTGGACACCAATCACACAGTTATCAAACGTACACCAATCGACGTGGCCTTGCGCACCACGTGACCAGTAGACGCCGCTCTGTGTGCAATTGATAAACTGGCAACCACCGGCCAAGCTGGTCGCACCGTAGCCTACGCTTGCCTCGCTGGTATTAACAGCCACGCCAGAACGGCAACCCGTGAATATGCCGCCAGCTACCCGGAGCATGCTGGTGTTGAAGCCGTATATACCTGTCCAGTCACAGTTAACGCAGTGAACGTTGATGGCATACAAGTCTGCGCCCATCTCGGCCGACAGACCAATACGGGTAGAGTTGGAGGCGAAATTCTGAAATTTAATATTCTCAACCTGAACGTATACGCCGGGTCCGATCACTCTGATGCCGTGGTCATAGTCACCGCCACCTGTACCGCTGATTATGGTGGTCGGCACGGCAGGATGTGTAGCAGCAGCACCTTTTATGACCGCCCGGTTACGGGATGGCGTGTCAAATACCGCTGCACTGGTTAGCGTGTATGTCCCGGCAGCAATGTTGATAACCCAAAAGCCACCAAGCATGGGCAATTGCTTGTCGACAATATCGAAGGCTTTTTGGATTGTCAGAACGGGCAGACTTAACGTCAATCCGTGATTGTTGTCATTGCCAGTGGTTGCCACATACACATTATAGGTGTCAGCTAGATTATCCCTGACATAATCGAGAACGTTAATGCTGCCAGTGCTATCCTGCATGACCAATGCACGGTCGCCAACTTGTGTCTGTATGTTGGCTGCACCGGGTAGCTTTAGCGTGGTCGAATGCAGCAGGATCGGCGTACCGCTAAATACCAGCCATGCTGTGCGACCATTATGTGGTGTAGCAAAGCTAATGGCAGAGATTGTTACAGTACCAGTTACGTAGAATAATCCACCATAATCAAGCACCACACTGGACGCTGACGCTATGTTGGCAGCAGCGCGTTCCCACATGGACGCCAGCGCGTCTGGCGTGACCACCTTTACCGTGTCAACACCAGTCAGCACTTCGTCCTTGGTGGCGACTGCTGGCGTTGCTCCCGCTGGTCCCGTCGCACCTGTTGCGCCCGCCAGCCCCGTCAGTCCGCGCGGCCCCTGCAAGCCTTGAGGCCCCTGCGGCCCCTGCGATCCTGCTGGCCCCGTAGGGCCTGCTGGACCCCCCGGCGTTCCTGCTGGTCCTGCTGGCCCCTGCGCCCCCGGAGCACCGTCCGCTCCCGCTGGTCCTGCTGGTCCGGGCGGTCCCGGCTCCCCACCACCGCCACCCGTGCCGCCGCCTAGCTCCTGAACCTGTTGCAGCCCCATCCAGAGGCGGTCTGTTTCTCGTACGATCTTGTCGCGTACGAATGCGTCGTCATTATCAAAGTCAGACAGGAACGGCATGCCCCTGCCAACCTTGATCCGGTTCAGACCGGCGCCAATCTTATCCAGCAGAGCCGTTGTCGGCGTGACGATGACTGTTAGATAGGACGGGTTAACTGGATCGTCCCACGTTACGCTATAGTCCACGCTAGGTACGGCTATGCTATCAGCCCCACCATAAAGTACATACGCATCCGATAGCTGATACATCGGAATAGGCACGCTAATGGGCACGTTAGCAACAACACCAACGAACTCTAGCTCGACAATGGTGGTGGCTATGCTCATCGCCGTTTCGCCTTTTCAAGCACTTCAATCCGTTGCATCAGGTCGCCAAGCGTTGGCGCAGTTGGTTCCGGCATCTTGGACTGGACAATACGCTGGTTGTAATATTCCTCGAAGGTCAGCGGCGGCGTCAGCGTGATAACCCCATACTCAGGGTGGTCAAGAACCGCCCAGCGGGTCGGCTCAATCTCAACCCAGTCTTCAACCGCACCGGGGATTGGCTCATTATCCATTACAGCACCTGATAGCTGAACTGAAAGCTGATATTACGATTTACCGTTGTGATCGAAGTCCAAGTCAAGTTAGCCGTGTCATTTGTGAAATTGGCAGACATATAAACGGCAATGCCGTCCGATGTTGCGCCAGCGCCGCCAAGCTGGGGTAAAGATGCTAAAGCACTAGGTATGGGCAAGCTCATAGTTATTTGGGTGGCGACTGGTGCAGCCGCCGAGCCTGCTGTCGCATCAGCCGATAGATTGCCAAAAACCGTCACCCTGTTCAAAACTCTATACCAGCCAGTAATGTTAGCTGTCGAAGCATCCATATTTGCAACGTGGACAATGGTAGGCGTATAAGTACCTTCTGTCTCATTTACTGGTCCTGCGGGTCCGGTTGGACCTGTCGCACCGGCTGGTCCTGTTGGCCCGACTGATCCGGCTGTACCGGCTGGTCCTGTCGGACCAGTGCTACCCGGAATGCCCTGTACGCCTTGTGGGCCTTCCGCACCGGGCGTTCCGGCTGGTCCCGTTGGTCCCGTTGACCCCGGCACACCCGGCACGCCTTGTGGCCCAATTGGCCCCGGCTCGCCTGCTACACCAGCCTGTAGCTGCTGTAGGCCCATCCATATTTCATCAATCTCGCTGACGATCTTCTCACGCACGAATGCGTCATCGTTGTCGAAATCCGTAGTCAGCGGCAGTCTACGAATGACATAGATGACATTAGGACCACTGGCAGCGATCTTGTCCAGCAAAGACACTGTAGGCGTGAGCGTGAACGACAACAGGTCAGATGCCAATTCAACGATGTAGTCCAGACCGCTCGTCGCGAGCCGTCGCAAATCACCATAGGCGACATAGATGGTGGATGGATCACCATTGGTCTGCATGGCCACGGAGATAGGCACGCCTGCAACGACATTCATAAAGCCGATTTCGACAGTGGTTGCGGCTACGGTCATTGCGTAAATATCCCCTGATCCGGCTCAAACCCTCTGCGGTATGGCGTACCCGTCTCTTTCGCTCGCTTGATCCTGTTCCGGTTACGTGTCCTTGCACCAGCAGGATCAATCGTCTCGTTGAAGAGGTTGATAAAATCACGCTCAATGATCGGCTGTAACCAGAACGTTTGCGGGAGCACATATCTCTGCGCAAGGCTTAGTATCTGTGAGCCATACTCACCAGCCGTTAGCTCGCCCGTCCGCTCTGTCAGGCCAAGCCATTGCAACGGCGAGGCCAGCCCCGCGTCAATGGCACTACCCCACGCGTTCGCCAGTGGTCCAGCCATCTGACTAGAGATACGATTGCCCGTATCGTTCTGTATGGCCGCTCCAACATAATCCGATGCAATACTAAACACCCCGCCCGTCAAAGCCGATTTCATCCAGAAATTTCCGTCCTTCATATCGGCAAATTCCTTGCCGGCAATCAGGTTGCGTAGCTGCTGCGATATGGCACCAGCCATCAGGCCGGTAAACATCAACGCCGTAATCAATTGCCCCTTGCGCATTTTGCTATCCATGCCAGCAAACATGCGAGAATAGACCATCAGATATGTCAGGGGATAGCCGCCAAACATCGAGGCCGAATGCTGGAAAGCACCACGGGCAGTATCAGGTCTTGTGCCGCCCTTCATCCACACACCGGCTTCTAGCGAGGTGGCAATCACCATGCGCCTGCCCTCGTTGTAGAGCATCGCCTGAAACTTCTGCGCAATCTCTGGCGCATCCTCGTGCTTGAGCTTGTATATATCCATTGGCTTGAGGAAACCAGCACTACCGTCACCTCGTGGTCTATAAGTCTCTGTCTCGTGCCGCACGATATCCCATTCGCGCTCCGTGATACCGGCACGCTCAAACATTTCTCTTGTCGCCAAGCTATTAAAGCTCTTGTCGCGCAGCCGGTGCAGCGACCCCATCATTTCTTTCTGGTTAGCAGCACGCAAAGCGTTGGTGTGACGGCTCATAAAGTTGGCACGCATGGCCGTATCGCTGACGCGCTTCGACCACTCGTAGCCATACGTCTCAAATGGCCCAAACCTCGTAGCCGAAAAGCCTGAGGATATAATCTCGTCAGTGGCGATAGCGCTCTGTATCAAGAACTCTTGGCTACGGCGGTACTGCACCAAGTTTGCCAAGTAATGGCCCATGAAGCGTAGCACAGGCTGATGGTTGGCCCACCTCGTAATCATGGTGGTCGCCAAGTCACTCGGCACCGCCGTAAAGATTGCCTTGGCGAGCATGGCGGCAGAAGCAAGGTTGGTGGTTACGCCCGATACCGTCGCAATACGACTGTTGGGATCGATAGGATTGTTGCGCAGGATATTCCTAGCCATGTTGTCAAACGTCTGGTTCAACACAGCCTTGGTATCGTCAACGGCTCGCGCGGCGTTCACCGTCTTGCCCTCGGCCTGTACGTCCGAAGCGTGCTTGAGTGCCAAACCCTTGATAACGTCGATCATAGCCTCAGGATTAGGGCCAAGCACCTTAATCATCGCGACCTTCCACGCCATCCTGTCTAGGTCGCGGACCATCACGTCAAATATGGTGCTGTTCTTATCGCCGTATTTCTTGTTAGCAGCCTCCCACGATACTGCGTCCTTAAACACCAGCATCTGGTTCATATCGAGCATGTCGCCAATTGCGGCACCCTGCCCACCACCTTTTCCCGGTGTGTATTCGTTATTGCCATCGCTGGCGCGGAACAGCTTTACGTTCTTGAGAAAGTCCTCACGCTCGCCGGGTTCAATCAAGCGACCTTCCGGCCACGTCTGGCTGTTCCAGTCGATCCAATTCATGTAGTCGGCAACAAAGTCCTGTATTGGAGCCATAGCAGCCTGCGTGGACCCCAGCGTATCCGGCAGTATGTTAAGGCCCTTCGGCTTACGGATGGCACCACCGACATGATTGAAGTCGTCAAGCGCCACGTCTTTAACGCGCCTGTAGGCATCGGCAATCTGCTTTGCTGCCGGATCGTGCGTGTTGATACCGTCAAGCTCACGAATGATGTTGGGAAAGTGTGCCTTGCCGATCTGCCGGCCGAATGCACCCTTGCTAAAACTGTCCAGCACGTTCTCAAAGAAGCTTTGGTATCGCCCTTTGTAGGTCGCGTACTCTGTCGTGACATTCGGACCGACAATGGCCTCGTGATCCTCTAGGAATGACTTGGCACCTCGTGCGATCTTGCGTCCTACACGCTTGCCAAACCCTGCCTTGACCTCTGCCTGCTGCATCCGCTCCACAACGTCAGCAACCACCGCAACCTTCTTTTGCGCCATTCGAGCGCGGGCGTCAGTCTTTTCCTGCATCTGGCTAAGAACCGTCTCAACGGCGCGGTCAGCAGCTTCGGCGGGGTTGCTGCCCTCACGGATGTACTGTTCCTTGTACCTGTCGTAGACCGCAGTCGCTTCCTCGATACCCTTCGGCCCAATAGCCTTCTTCTTAGCTTCCTTGAGCTTCACGTTCTCCGCTTTGATATTGTCAACGAGGCATTGCACATACTTATCCAACTGCGCATACCCCTATGATGTTTAACACGGTGCTATCGTCGTCAACATCCTCAAGCAGTTTCCTTAGGGTGGTCCCGTCTCTTTCTACAGGCACGTCAAGTATCTTGCGAATGTCAACGTTGGTCCCGCTAACCCTAAAGTCCATGCCCTTCTCAAGCTCTGTCGTATCTTCGCCAGCAGCCTTAGCCTTCTCAAGCCTGTCAATGTTGCTCAACACCTTGGACACTTGCGTACGTGTATCGTCAGCACGTTTTGCCAAGCCGGCATTGGCCTGCTTAGTGTTGCGGTTAGCCACGTCGGTCAGAAGATCGTTAGGACCAGCATCCTTAGCTTCCGGCACCCCTCGTGTCTTGCTCTGTGCCGTTGACGCTGGTGCGCTGTCGGGAACGTTGTCCAGTATGCCCCCAACTTTCTGGTTTGGCGACACCAGCTTGGCGACGTTGGCCCACAAGGCGTCTTTCTGCTGCGGAGATATTCTGTAGGTCCGCTGTGCCCGTGCCAGAGCAAGCTCAACGGCAGGCATATGTTCGTTGATCTTCGTCATCAAATTCAGAATGCGCTTGTGGACGCCTAGCTCGTCAAGCGGCTCACTAGCACGTATTGTCGTCGGCACTGGCTCGCGCCGTTCCACCAACTCCTGTAGCTTTGCCGCAGCTAGACCTTTGTCTTTTGGCTTGGCACCAGCTAAAGCAGCCTGTGCCCTCTTAATCTCAGCTTCCAGCGTTGTCGTAACGCCAAGCTTCTTCTGCTCATTGATGGCACGATTGGTCTTTAGTTGTTCCTGTGCCTCTGCTAGCTGACGCCGCAAGTCGTCAAGAGTTTCAAACGTGGTGCGGTCAAGCGCACGGGCAGCATCCCCTAGCGTGGCAAAGCCATCAACGCCAAGCTTCGTCACAGCACTCGGCTTTAAGTCACCGCTACCGGGCCTGTAAGGCCGCACGTTGACAGAGGAACCGACCGGCACCGGCTCTGGTGACATGTTCTCGGGTTGGCTGGCCCATGTGTTGTGCATCTTGTCCGCTTCGTCAATCACGCCAGCAGCACGCTTGGCGTATGACGGACTGAAACGCTCTAGCACTTCGCGCTCGCCGGATGACAGCGGCTCGAACTCCCGGATCGGCGGTGCTACAGCCTCCCCACCGGGAACGGCCTCAGGAGGCCCAAGGATGCCTCCGGGCGGTGCTGGTGGGGGTGGAGTAGCCGGCTTGGGCAAAACGCGCCGTACGCCCGCCCTGAGGCCCCGGAGGGCAGCATTGAACGCAATAGGAGCCGCCGCACCAAAGGCAATATTGGTTACAGTGCCCATCGTCGTTGGCTCAACCCCGAAATACCGCATGTTCTCGCGGACGCCGGTAAACTCGTCAATTGCAGCCGTCGCCATGCCCAAGCCGGCCTCTGTTGCGATCCGCGCAATTGTGGTCCTAGCAAAACCTGTCGGCAACAAATTCAACGCAAAAGCCGGATTGACTACGGGATCAAACGCCCGGACCGTTCCAGCTGCAAACTCGGCAACACCCGGCACAAAACCACTGATACGGGAGGCACGCTTTTGCGCTTGCTGTCCGCGCTGATACACAGCCGACAGCAATTCCTCGGTGTCAAGAATGCCAGCGTCGGGATACCGCTCTTTCAGATTTTTGTACTGTAAGTCCAGTCCGCTCTTGTTAATTGCCCTCGTACGTCGTGCATCGGCACCGAGCATCGGCACATCGTCAGTACCATAAACCTCACGGATGAAGCTTGTGTAATCCTCAAGACCTACCCCGCCACCAATGCTCTTTAACGTTGGCAGAGCTTCCCCGCCTGCTGCCACGATCCGCTGGTTGTTCTGGTACTCTTCCTCTTTGTACGCAAACTCAAAGCCATGCGTGCTGTAGATCATACCCTCTTGTTCCAGCGCCGCCAAGAACGACGACACCGTACCTAACGGCCCACCGCCTCGCGAGCCGTTGTTAAGCGAGATATCCGATGTTGTCCTGCGGAGCGAAGCAACCATTAACGTTTCTCGTAATTCCTAATCGCCTTGCCAATGTCCGGTATTAGCTTGCTCGCGTCTCTTTCCGTTCTTTCCTGAAATTCACCCGTCTTTCGGTTAAACACCAACCTAATCCGAGACGTTGACCTGTCCTCTTTTGGTGCAGGCCCACCATCAGCTAGCAGCTTGTCTACCCACGCAATTACGTCTGGATCGTTAGCAGCTATCGCAGCTTGAATTTCCGGTAAGAACTTTCCGTCCTCTATGATGGCTGACAACATTTCACCGGGACCGGCTATTTCAGGTAAGTCAGCAGGGTCAATAAGCCCTTTCACCTTCTCCCAGCCCGCTTTTACGTTATTCGGTATATCCCTCGACGTATCAAATTCGTCATTTCTGCCAATAGCCCCACCATACAAATCATTCATCATGGTCATAAACCAACCGCGACTTTGATCGTCAATGTTGGTCGAAAGCTTATCCCCGCCAATGAAGCCTTTTATGTCGTTACTGCCGCTATTACCACCCTCTGGCGTTCCATTGCCGGGGTAGTACGTGTCCATGTAGTCTTTCAGCAGATTGTCTTTCGTCTCTTGGTCAAAGTCCATGCCGTCAAGCACGGTCTTATAACCCTCGTAGGCTATCGCAGCAGCACGCGCGTCAATCTCGTCTTGCGTGATTGGCTTGACCTCCTTACGAGGAGTAGATACTGGCGGCACGTAGTCGTCTCTAGGCTCCCGCCCGCCTGTCCTCAGATACATGTTCCGCATCCGCTCCGCACGCATGCGCAAGCGATTGAGTGCTATCGGATCGTCCTGCCCGACTGGCATACCCATGCCCGTGATCGGTGGCGGCACGGGTGGTCCGATTGTCGCCTTGGTGGCCCTGCCAGATCGTGTCACGGACGGAGGTGGTGCTACCGCTGGCGCGGCAGGGTCATTACGCCTGCCACCCCACGCTTCGGCGGGGTATATTGGAGGCTGGGAAGTCTCATTTGTCGGCAACACTTGCAGGGGCGTATCCTGCCCAACTGGCATGCCCATACCGCTAACTGGTGGTGGCGCGGGCTTCGGCAATCCCTCTATGTAGTCAAGAGTAGACTGATCCATCGCATCAGGCTGCACGGTCGGCGTCTGGTGAATGCCCGTGATCGGGTCAACCACCGTGCCTTCCGGTAGCTCAACACCGTCTGCCCTTGCTTCGTCCAAGCCCTCTTGCACCATCTTGCTCGTGACGTGCATGATGAAAGGTTGTGGCACCTGTCCCGGCTCTGGCGGAATACCGGAGAATAGCTCGCCATCAGGCAGGGCAACCTTGTAATCCCCTAAATTGTTGATGGCGAAGAACTGAGCGCCAGCCAAGTCCTCCATGTCAACCGGATCACCATTGGCATCGACAGGGAATGATTTGTCCTGACTGTTCGCCGCCCAGTCAACGTCACGGGCAACTGTCGTCCACGTCTTTAGGTCTGCTGCCGGAACGTCCTTGGGCAACCATGTCTCAACACCATTCACCACGTCAACCGTCATGCCCATAGACTGAGCAATAGCTTCTTTGAGTGTTGCTGTATTTAGCTCTGCGTATGGCGTACGCCGCGTCATGTCGGCATAAATAGCCTTTGCTATGTCAGGCAATAATTTTCGCGTCTCTTGGTCAAGCATGGCGTCGGCACCACCGACTATATTGGCGTATTCTGTCAAGAACTCATCGTTAGTAACACCCCAGCCTTTCACCAAATCCGGGTTGGCGGCTAGGGCCTTGCTGCCACGCAGAATGCTCAGAGCCACGTTTGCGCCATCGGGGTCCCTATACCTGTTACCAGCAATGGCGAATGACGGGTTTTTGGTGCCTAGCTGTTCATAAGCAGCATCCTGCATATTGCTGGACATACCACTGATCGCACCTAGCAGAGCCAACTGCTGCGCTTCGTCATCACCGTTCATAACGGTCTGCATGAACGTCATTTCCTCGCTGCTGAAAGGCTTAACGTCTTTCGGCGCGACGTTCTGGTACTGAGCGTACTGTTCGGCATATTGGCTACGGGCGGCAAAATCCTCGGGCGTGATGTTGGTAGGGCCTAGCAACGTCGGAACGCCAAGCATCGGCGGTGGATTGGTGAAAGCATAACCAATCATGTCGCTATTAATAGCGGTGGTCTGAGTGCCAATTACACCGTTAAGCGTATCATACACAGTAAACTGCTGGTCCGTCATGGTAGGACCACCGGGGCCGCTTGCGGGCGTGTTGGCAGCACCTTCCCACCCGCCACCTTGCACCTTGGCCAAGTAGTCTTTTGTCTCTGTTGGCACGCGCGATGGATCGGCACCCGTCTCAAGCCACTGCTTAACGTTCCCCTCACCCCAGTTGTACGCCATAATGGCAAGGCGTTCGTCGCCATTGATCCAAGGACGCTCTTTCAAGTATTTCATGTAAAAAGACGCGGCTTCAGCAGCTTGCTCAAAATTTTCCGCGTCAAATTCCTTACCCATAAGCTTTTCGATATAAGCTTCTGTCTTAGGCAAAATCTGAAACGGACCTCTGGCACCGCTGTCCTTGTTCGTGCCGGGATTTAAGCTGCCACTGCTTTCCGCATACCAGATACCGCCCATCAAGGCCGGCGAATGCCCGTAGGCACCGGCCGTACGCTGGATCACAGGCGCTACGCTAGCTGGGAGGCTAACACCTCCCCCGCCACCGCCACCGCCACCGCCGCCGCCACCGCCGCCCTTTGCCGTTCCGCCACGAGCTTCAACAATTTCAACATGCCACGGCTCGTTAAGGCTGTCCTTGAGCGGGAATGCCAAACCAAATTCGCCGGCATGGGCATGCATCCACTGCGCCGCCGCCTTCGGCATGCTGGTGAATGAGCCACCATTGTAGCCAAGGTCCGCCGCCATCTTCTGGACGTGCTTGGAACCTGTTGCACTACCGACTGTCGGGCGAGGCCCACCACCAGCGCGAATGATCCGTTCTTGATCCTCCTTGGTGCGAGCACCCGAAAAGATCGACATGCCGGGAAAGCCTGCCGCCTCTGCCGCCTGAAACATGGCAGCAAGCCTTGTCTGCAAGCGACTATCCATATTCGTGATGTAGTAGTCTGGCTTTCCCTTGGTCAAACGATTACGCAAATACTCTGTAGCACCTGTGATATTGAGGGCACCGTTAGCCGTAGTATCCCGTGCAGCTTTCAAGTCAGCAGTGCTCATACCCCTAGCACTACGGTATGTCTCTTGCTTCCACACCATTTGGGCGTAGTCGCCCCTGTCCGTCGCATCGCCATACTTGGCGATGTTCTCACCAAGGCGGGCAATCTCACCGGGAGATAGCAACGCACTTTCGGGCATGCTGGTGGTGTAGGCTTCCGTGCGGGATTTAAAATCTGCTAGCTGGCCCTTATACATGGCTCGCAGGGCACCACCGGCTTGCGTGATGTTGCTGTCAACGGCCTTGACTAGCGCCTCATAGTGCGGTGCCAGAAACCGCTTTTCCCATGTGTCGGTGCCTAACTCCTGCCGAATGGCCTCCATCGCTGCTATGGGATCGGCGGCAGTCTCGGCAGCATGCAGCTTGCCCTCAAAGTATGAACTCGCTGCCTGCGAGGTGAAGGTGGCAATACCGTCTTTCTTGGCGACAGCATTGTACCCCGGCCGGGAATTCAGCAGATCAATACCGGCTTGCAGGCGCGTGTTGAAATTGGCTTCTGACGGATCGGTACGGATGGAGTTAAGCGACGTGTCCAACCCGGCTTGAGCGTCAAGCTTAGAGTTGTTGACAGCCATTGTCTGCTGATCTTCCCACGATCCAGCAGCAATCTGTCGCCTCTGTTCCAGCATCTTTAGCCGGATAGCATCGGCACCCTTTTTATCACCGGGATAGAGCTTGTTGTATTCGGCAATCTTCTCGTCGGTGAAGGTGTCGTAACGCTCAAGCACACCATCAGTATAGCCTTCACCCCCTAATGGCGCATTGTTGAAGGCGTCGATCTGCTGCGGTGCGAAGTCAGTCTTGGCCCAAAACTCGGCTGTCCGCATGGTGCGGGCATTACGCTCGCTTTCCTCGTTGGCTCCGGCCAGAGCACCACCAACGTTCCCTAGCGTAGCGCCAAGACCTTGCACGGCACGGCCGATGCCAGCACCAAACGCCTCGCCCGACGCATTAGTCTGCGGGGGTGCCTGCCTCGCTGTCTCAGTCGTCTGTGTGACCGGAATGAAAGGCATCAGGCCCTCGTCAAAATGTTGGCAGCACCACCAAGCCCGCCAAGGATCGATGAAGCAGCACTAATTGTCCCGGCCGTACGGGCGGCACTCGCGCTCATAAGCTCAAGGGTCGCTGTGTCCTCTTGCTCTAGCTCTAGCAGTTGACCTTTGTACTCAATGCGACGGACGTTAAGGGCTTGTGTGCGCATGCTATCAGCCATCACGTCCATAGCCGATCCTGTCATGCCAAGGTTATTGGCAGCATACTTGGCACGAATGCCCCATTTCTCGCGTCTGTTGTCAAGCTTGGTATCTTTCTTGACCTGATGTGTCTGCTGAGCAATCACCTTCTGGTTACGCTCGGCAACGGCAGCATTGTACTCATGGGAGGCAGCTACGGCTTGGGCCTCTTGCATAGCACCAGCGGCACCGACGACACCGCCGACAACTGACAGGCCCGCCGACAGCATACTCATGGCTGTGTCCTCGCGTAGAGGTATGCCGTCGATCCGTCCGGGTAGAAGGAAGCCATGCCGTGGGGCGTCTCGCAGCGGAAGCCCAAAACCCTCGCCAACCTACACCCGGCCGCGAATTCGGCGCGTACGGTCATTTCTATGCGTTTGGCGGGGTATGTATCGAGGGTGAACCGAAGTTGACGGACGATGGCGGTCATCGCCGGCCGCGCCCGGTCGCTAAACAGCGCCCACGCCACCGCCCGTCCACCCCACACCGGCATGACCCCTCCTGCCGCCACACAAAGCTCGTTGACCCAAGCCGACAGTGCTACCGACTGATCTATCATATCAGCCGTCACGACCGGGTTGTACTTCACCTCACACTGCTGCGCCTCTTGCGCTTTGATAAGCTCAATGTGATTGGCGTAGCAGGGACGGAAGTAGATCATCTATCGTCCGATACCATCGTTTGTGGTAGTACGGCTATGACATTCATCGGTAGAGGATCGACCTGTCTAAACCGTATGGTGCCTTCTTTGTCATAGCCCATTGGCACCACTGTCGTGTCGCTGGTGGCTGTCACAAGTGTTATCTCTGGTACGTTGGGGTTAAGGGCCGTGTGGTACAGGATCGGCGTCCATTCGGATAAGCCGGTATCCTCGTTGAACCGGCCAACCTCACCGCGAGCACTCTGCCAGAATGACATGACCACACTATGCGGGCGCTGGCTCTTGCCGTGGTTAGTACCCTCACGAGACATAATATTCGGGCTGACGATTTCACCCTCTGTCACAAAGGGCTTGCCGATAACGATATGCAAGGCCGGACGCTCCAACGTCAGAGCACCATTCACAACTGGCCCACGGTCATTGTAGATGATGTTATCGGCCAGATACGTGACTAACTGACCCTCTAAGTGCCACAACCCATACACTACGCTGGTTTCTACAGTACCATAATACCGCAGAGCGCTATCCACGTAAGTAGCGTCATCCTCTAGCAAATCGCCAAAATCCCAAAACCGGAATAGTCTCTCTATATACCTACGCCATTGACCATTAACAAACCTTTGAACCACCATCCATAACTGATCCGACTTGTCCGTGGGGGATGGGCATACGCACATATCCTCCACTACAGCACCAAAGTCATGCCGGTGCCCGCCTTTTACGTCAAACTCGTTGTTGTATGTTGCAGCGACCACGCTGCCGTCTGTACGTCTAGCCCACACGACAGTGTGCGGCTCCTGCTGGTACACGATTTGCTCAAGCGCTGGTTCTAGTAGATGCTGACCTAGCGCCGACATGGTGACGCTAGAGTACGCACCGGGCTGTGTCTCACCGCCCGGCTGCCAGCTATAGTCATATAGCGTGCGGCCATTGCCACTGAGCATAAGTACGTGGTTGTCGGCTAGCACAGGCTCGTGATCGATTGAGCCGCGCTCTGTCGTCTTTCTGATTTTGGCGTTGCGAGCACTCAGTGCTTCGTCAACTGGCGTCGTCAGAATGAATTCCTCTTTACCCGTACCAAGTAGCAAAGCCTCTTGTGCCGACTTGACCCACTGTATCTGCGACATATACCGGCTATTGGCGCGGATCACGATTGCGTGAGTATCGGCAACCACCTCTTGCGGACTGATCTGCCGAAAGTTGGTATGATTGCCCGTGCGTGAGCCAATGACATGATCGGGAAAGCCTGAGGCCCCAACACACCATAGCCTGTCCTCGTGGATCACGCCGGCAATGGGCCACCCTGTCGTGTCCGACCACACGCCTAACCGGAAGAACTGCACACGCTTGTTGAGCACCAGCGGATCGTTGCTCGGTAGTTGGAGCGTTATAGTGCTGGTGCTGACGACTGTTGCGATCCAGCCCCAACGCCACGTCAGGTCTGCGTCCTTGAGCCTGATAACCCGGCCTACATCGGTCGGCAAAAAGCCCTGCCCATCGTTGAGGCTGGTTTTGCTGTTTGCCGTCAGTGTGATGCTCGGTGCGTCTGGTGACGACATGAGCAACTTGCCAATGCGCGGATTAGTGTCGCCGTGGTCCACGCACTCTTTAATGCGTATCCGGTATTTCTTATGCTTTGTTGGGTTTTTGATAGGAAAGAACTCAGAACGGTATTCGTCCCAATCCTTATAGTCCTGTTGGCTATCTAACAAATCCCAGTTATCGCCATCCCACCCCTCGAAATACCACGTCTTGGGAGCGTGGCCTTTTACCTCTTTGCCCTTGGCGTATCGGCCAAGATAGATAGTGTACCCGTCAACCACCCTGGCGTTGCTGCTACTAACCGCGTCCATTTCCACGGACGAAAAGCCGGCACGATTATCCGTCTTGACCGTATGGGTTATGCGCGGAGTGTAGTGTTTACCACCCTTTTTCTTATTCTTGGGAACCTTATGGTCCTTAACGATTTCGCCTTGACCATTATATTTCTCGTCACTAGCAAGCTGGTCAACGATAACCTTGTTTTTACGATTTACCTTTGTCACCACTATGCGAATGAATGTGCCGGCAGTGTGGGACTGAACCGTAAAGCCCTTTTCTTCGCCACTTTCCCACTCATGCCCCGTGCGTGTATCAACTATCGTCCAAGGTCCACCTGAGGCGTTAGCAACCTCTACTGTCCAATCGCGCGGCGCAAATTCCTCTTTGTCCTTGGATGCTCTTAGCCTGTATGTCTTAACGTCCTTGGACACACCCCACGCCAGCATCCACCACTGGGGTAATGTTCCACTAGACCGCCAGTCCGTGCCATTATCACGATCTGCCGCCTTCCAAGCTTCCTCACCTGATGACTGCGACAATGCGCTTATCGTCATGCCACCACTGGTGCTTGAGGTAAACTTGGGAATGTCGTTGACAATACCAACGTCGAAGTTGAATTCTAGCCAACCTTCCTGCGATGCATTACCTTCCCAATAACTGTCAATGTCGCCGTCGAAAGCCCTCCACGCTTCGTGATTGGGAACGGCAGAGCTAGCAGAGCACGCAGCCGGCGCGGGCGCTGTGTTACTCGTCATCGTCGGCATCCATGTGCCGTTACCGTTAGGCACAAGATAGTTGGTAGAGGTGTCTACATCGAGGTAAGGCCCATCACTCTTGGGGAAAGGCGATAACCTCCAGTCGAAGGTGTCGTACCGCTTGAGTATCTGAGGCCGATAGCCCTTGCAGAATAGATAGACCGTATTGAGGTTCTGGACGGCACGTATGTTGCGCACGTCGTCACGGTGGTACGGCGTCGTCACCTCGTATACTATCGAGCCTTTCTCGTTGCCAGACAGGGCAGCGGCACCACCTGTGACATTCGTAAATGTGCTAAGAGTTACGTTATTGCCTGCTACAGCCGATATAACGCCAAAACGATTGCCCAAGTTACGGGCAGGATCGAAGCCTTCAAAGACGACACGTTCACCTATCTCCCAGTCGTGACCGGGAACCGTCAGGACAAGAGGCGATACCGTAACGATTGCCGTAACGTCAAACTCACGATATGTCGCTGCCTGCTGGAACTCGTAGTGAAAGAAAAGCTTTTGGTGGGCAAACTCCAATACCAGCGTTTCGACTTCATTAAACACGAAAGGTATGAGCTTGCTGTAGTACGGCGTCTGACCATCTATGTCCTGAAACGCCGCCCAACTCTCCAGCATGGTGCCAGAACGACCTAAGAACGGGCCTGTACGGCTCGCCACGGCATTCTGCATAAATCGCATGGCACGGGCGTAACGATCAATGTCGAAGCGCCCTAGAGCAAGTGGAGACCACTCACCCTCAAACTTGTTCTGGTAGGGAGACGATGTGACCATTAGCGCCAATTAGCGTCGTATTCGGACATATGTCTGCCCATTACCCAGTCAAAGTCAGTATCGTCGTTATCGGTGGTTTGAGGGTCAAGGATGAAGGCATTAAGCCTTGCCGCCTCTGTCAAGGCATCCTTATACATCACAATAGCATCACGTCGCTTGCCGGCGTTCTGCGTCGCTGGCTCGGCTAGCTCCATCGCTATCCGGCTCTCAAGCACGTCTATGAACTGAGGATCGGTAAGCTCGTTGTCCGGTTTCTCAGCGATATACTCAAGGATCAATGAACCGGAGTTAGAGCTATAAAGAAACTGCCCACGCTGCACCCATTCCGTCTGATTGTTACGAATGGGCCTGAGCATATCACCGGGGAGGTTATAGGCATGGTTAAGCCCGTCACCCAATTCCGATATCGTACCACTCGGAAATATCCTAGCAACCGTCGTGGCAAACACCCAGCGGCGCTTACGTAGCTCTGACCGCTTCCATTTGGGGTATCCCACCGCAGCAAGGTTCTCAATCACGCTGACAGGTGGTGTGATGGTGTTAACACGGGAGGCACCTATTTTGCCTAAACCGCCATTGATGATATCTTTGGCTGTCGGCATTTAAGCACCTCCCGGTTACAAGATCGTGGGGGGACCAGCGATCTTATTCGTACAGATACGTAAGCAAGCATTCCATCGTGAAATTCAGCGGTACTACAGCACCCTGCGCCGTAGCAATCACATTCACGCCGGCAAGACTAAAGAAATCGTACTTCATCGAGGTAGCGTCAAGCACCGTTCGAGCCGCCGCAACCGCGCTGAAATCGTTAACAATGCCATTGGCACTACCAGCTTCGATACCGTCATTGGCGGCGGCTTCGTCCTGCTTGTACCGATACGCCGAATAACCAATGTCCAGCAGCAAGCCAGCGCCACCGGCACTGCACTTGATGAACGACAGAGGGTAGAGCAACCGCACGGCACCGGGAGGAAGTGTCCCCAGCGCAAACGTGCTGTTGATATCGCCCTGCACAGCAGCAACAAACTTGGTGTACAAGCACCGTAGCTTGCCGTGACTGTCAATTGGCCGCTTACGAAAGTTCGCGGCGGAACTGAGTGGTACGTATGACTCAACTGCCATTTCACTCTCCTGTTGTGTTGGACAAACACTGACGGGGCGAATGCCCCGTCAGCAGCCCAGTGCCACGTACGCCTTACTCAATCCAGTCGACAGCAAACACCTTGTCCTCTTCCAGTCGGGTCGCCCCAGCCGTGAAGGTGCCGTGTATCTGCTTGATGTTGTTCTTGTCAGGACGGTTGCTGATCGTGATGACCAACTCCTGCCAAGCACCGTAATGCATCCCGTCAGGCACCCACGCTGGTGACGACCTCGTGGTGCTGGCAATCGGAATGCCTCTGCCGTTGTAGTCCTCGAAGGGGATGAAAGTGAAGCCCATGAAGCCACTGACTTCACCTTCAACAAGTGCCTTCACAGCAGCGTAGTCAGACGAAATGACTTGCGTCTCACCAAGCAGATCGTCAATGGCTTCGCCATTAACGAGGATGAGCGGCTTCGTTGACCGTAGGTCAAGGTTCCGCTTCTTCATCAGCTTACGCAGCGACCGCAGCTTGGCGACCGTAAAGCCGGTGGCAGCAGCAGGAACCGTATTCGCCGCCTTGTAGCTGACATTCACGTCACCGGCCTTGCCGGTCTTAGCGACGGCAAAGAAGGCGTCCATGATAATGTCGTCACGCTTCCGCTCGTGTGCCTGCCGGAACCGTTCGACGTACGGGTTGGTCGGATCGTAGATCATCTTGAGGGTATCAAGCCGATCCACCAGCACAGCCACGTCAAACTCACGACCGCTGATCCATCTGCTGGTGTGCTCAAGTTCCGTCAGCTTGGTATCGCTATACGGAGTATCACGTTCGATAAACTCGACCGGACCGATGAAGTTGACTACCTGTACCTTTTCGCCACTGTAGGAACCATGCGTGACATACGGGTAGATAAGTCCACCATTCCGCGTGATGACATTCCGCACATTCGATGTAAACATCGCCACGTGATGTTGTGGGATGGAATAACTGGCAACTGTTTCTGCCATGAGAGTGCTCCTGATGCAGCCCCGCGGGGATGCGTTGATGGGCAGGAGCGGGATGGGGTTGTCCGGTTAGGCCCCAAGGCCCCTGTTTCCCGTGGAAAACCAGCAACTTGCTGGTACGTCACAAAGAGACAGGGTTGTCCGTGTAGGCCCCGTTAGTGCGTGTAAATAGCACGAATTCCTTGTCAAAAACAAGAGGGCGAGCCAAGGACCATTTGGCCCGCCCTCTGCAACCGATCCAGTGACGTTGCGGCGGGCTGGATCGGTGTCCGCTAAGCCGTCGAAATCGGCTGCTTCAACGCCTTCTCGAACTCGGGATTTGGCTCGCCAGTGGACAGCACCTCGTTGGCGACCAGCTTGGGGTTGGTGGCAGAAGCCCCCTCAGTGCCCGTCTGCGTCCGGTTATCGTCAACCGGACTGCCCTTCATCTCACCATCGGCATCTAACTCGGCATTCGACAATCTGCGAGCCGCCGTCCGAATTGGCGGTCCATTGACACGTTCCTTGTCGGCGTCAATCTCGGCCTGCGCCTTAATCTTGCCCTCACGCTCGGCAGCTTCAAGGTCGGCACGTGCCTTTTCCTCGGCACGAGCTTCGCGTTCTTCCTTCTCGCGCCGTTCCTTATCTTCTTTTTCTTCTTCCTCAGTCAGACCGGCAGTATCATCCCGCTTGCCTGCCGTACCCACACCCGGATCAACGTTCTCGGGATCGTAGTTAGGATCATACTCAGCATTGTCAGGGTCCATGCGCGGCTCATAGTCAGGGCTATCGTAGTCAAGCCGGCTGTCTTTCACCTTCTTTGCCATGTCAATCTCCTTTGGGGTTGCAGCTAACGCGCAATAACGCTACGTGGTGATTAAGGTTCCAGCCTTGGCATAAAGCGCCTCCATGTGCTTTAACGCTTGCTCGTGACCAGCATCGGTCTTTGTCAAGTACCGTGTCTGGAAATCCTTGTCCGAAGTCAGCCGCTCAATCTCACCCTTTGCCTGTTCCGGCGACAACTGTGAGGGATCGCGGAAACTACCGCCGGGAGTCTGTTCCATAAAGCCTGCTTCTCCTGTCATCTTGCCGATGGTCGCCATAAGCTTGACCACGGTTGCTACACCAACATGTTGCTCTAGCTTCGCTATGTCTTCGTTAGCAAAGCCTGCCTTTTCGAGCGCCTTGACCACCCTATTGCCGGCAGCGAGGTTGGCGTCGAAATCGCCTTTCCAGTTGGTTTTTAGATCGGCAATGACTTGCTCGTTGGCTACCCTGTCCGTCTCGGCACCTTGCGTATTCTGTGCTGCGACGAATTCATTCCACTTGCTGGCAAGCACCGTTTCAGCAAGCTTTGGCGAAAGGCCAAGCTCATATGCGATCTTCTTGCCGAATTCGACAAGCGCCGGGTCGGCATTTTCGCCCCACTTGACCTCTTGATACCCTTCCACACTGTCTGGCCTACCGAGTTTCTTATGGAAGGCTTGCCAATCCTCAGGCTTGGCATTTTCATCGGGTATCCGTACTGACTTCGTTGGATCAAAGCTAGATCGTTGACGGTCAAGCTCAAGATACGATTTCGCGAGTACGCCCGGATGGGCGAAGTTTTTCGCTTTAAGTGCTTCACCATCTGGCCCATCGACCACCACCTCGTACCAAGGCTTCTCTCCGATCTTCCACGGCCCGTCACTGACACCAGCCCACGGCAACTCACCATTAGCTGCCGTGGCCGGGGCGGGCGTTGGCGCTGGTGACGGTGCCGGGGCTGGTGCTGGTTGTCCACCTGTACTCATAGCTCTAGCTTTCCTGTGTATTTATCGACCAATTCATCAAAGGTAAGGTCGATGTGATCGAGAATGCGTCGTCCTACCTCGTAGCGCCCCGTCAGCAAAGCATGTACGCGCGGATCGGCATCCCACGGCGCGTAGTCAAGTCGGCAGAATTTGCGCAAGTCAGCAAACACCTTTTCCCCGTCCGGTGTGTTGAACATGCGCAAATAGCTCTCACGTCTGTTCCTCAGAAAAGTCGTAGCTTCATCCTCTGCCAGTGCCTTTTCAGCGGCCCGTTCTTTCGCAGCCCGCGCACGATCTGCTGGGTCAAACAGGTCGGAATGATCGTCAAATGTTGGTTCTAGCTCGTTTTCGTCTACCATTACGTATTTCCTTACTAACCAACTCCCAAGCCTGCTCAACGGTAAAGCCCATTTCCACGTACTTGTCTTTCATGTCTTGCACACGTTCCATATACATGTACTTGACAGCTTCCGGGGCTTCATCCCACGACTTGGCTTTGGGAGTATACTTCATCACGCTGCCGGCTGTTGTGCCTTCTGGCTGGTTGCTGCGATCTGCGCGATTGCTGGCGCAGCCTGAGTAAGCTGCTGCGCCTGCTGCTGCTTGGCCCGATCCGCCCGTAGAGCCTCGATATCCTCAGGCGACCGCATCCACCTCGTCGGAACGCTCTGATGCTCTGCTATCTCGGGAATTGCCGCGTCAAAGTCGAACGGGTCCAGCACTTCGGGGTTTTGCGTCACGTTGGCAACTTCTATCGCCATTTCCGTCACACGCATAAAACCGCTGTCCTCTTCGGCATGCAAACCTTTTGCCAAAGGTGAAGTGTATATAATCTCAAACTCCCCTTGAGCCTCGATAAGCTCTGGCGGCATTTCGGGCATCATGCGTGGTGCAAATTCCGTCATAATCTCGATGGCCCGTTCGACCTCTGGACCAAGGAAGCCACTTTGCAGCCGCGCCATCGCTGGTGCAGCAAGTGCTGCCTTTTCCGACGTGCGTTCAATCACCTCCGTTGCCGTCATTTCTGGCGTTTCCACCAGTATTTGGAAGAGCGTCACCAGAAATGCGTCATTAATGTCGGCACGTTCGTCCGTCAGCAAATTCTCGGCAGGCCGGAAATTACCCGGAGGCAATGCGTGGATCAACGCATTACCTTGTGCATTGACGGCTCCGAAATTGACGTATCCGGGCGTCAATCCCACCCTCCCCGACAAAATGCCGTCGTCAGAGGCCAGCAGCGGCGGATCAACGGCTTTCTGGCCTTGCCGCAACAGCGTCCGTTTCATTTGGTTGACAGAGCCAGCAGCAGGCATGGCCTGCATCATTGGCGAATATCCGTAAAGCTCACCCGGCTCTGTCGCCGTCCGTGGCACCAAGAAGGGAAAGTTACGATAACCACCCTCTGGACCGACATATTCACCGTCCTGCACGACAATCATGTGCGAGCAATAGGGATGCCGCTGTACCATGATACTGTCAGGATCGTAGGTTTTTTCATCACGCGGGTAAACCGCATGCACAATCTCAAAATACGTCGTATTGCTCGGGTTAGGCTTCTCAAGCTCGTTAGCAATGCTACGGCTCGGCGTCCATTTCGGGTATTTACGTCTGAACTGGATAGCCGTCATCCACTGACGGTGAAATCCCGTGTCAACCACCCCATCGGCATTAACAAGGAAAAACATGTCCTTGAGTGGCATGGCCTTGTAGCCGAAACCACCCCGTCTATCCGTCACTTTTGGGGTTCGCCATCCGAACCGGACTGGCGCTGTACCATAGCATCCAAGTCCGACGTACATTTCATCAACTGCTTGGCTAAAGGTAGCACGCGGATCGTACCTGAGCTTGAACAGGATGTCATTAAGCTCGTCAAAATATGCTCGAACACGATACGATTTGCGTAGATTGGGGTCAGATGCTTGTAATCTTTCCCAACGGTGTCCATCAGGCGTAGCAAGGCGTCGCATAATTGCAGCAAATTTCGGTAGCGCTCGTGCACAGGTGCTGTCATAGGCGTACCTCTTAGCACCGCCCTGATTTGGTGCAGTCATCGTCGGCCCATCAGACCCCCAGCCACTGTAGTGGCGGGGTAATGCGTAGGCTGCACACATACGAAAATCATTCTCGTATGGTGATTTCAGCGTTTTGGCCTCGTCGTACATATACAGCACGTCACGAGGGTCTGGCCTGCCTTGGCCTGAGAATGGAATGATGTTGGAACCGGGCTTACCAGCAGGCGCATTGGCCTGTTTGGCATCACTTGAATAGACCACCGACATTATATGCCCCCTGCCATCAACTGTGCCGCTTGGCTCTTGGTAGGCGCTGGCGCACCGCCTGTACCCCCACTTTCGTACAGCAATGCCCTAGCTACGCTGTTGGTCTTTTGCGCCCGCTTGTACTGCTTTGCCGCCATAGCCTGCGTCTTGGCATCGTCACGTCCGGGAGCCTTTGGGGCTGCTCCGGGGGTCGCTGTAGCCTCTGAACCCCCCGTCAAGCCACCTATCAAGCCCGACATGTTATATACCTCCACCACCGCTAGCAAAGATACCAGCAGCTTTGCTTAACTGCTTCTCAGTCGGATTTTTGGTAAAATGCTTTGCAAACCGTGCAAAACTGGCAAATCCGTCACCTTTGCCACCGCCACCGTCAGCCATCGCCCTGTCCAGCTTTCCGCGCGTGATCGGATTAGCAAGGATCGCCGTGGCGTTGGTCAGGCCCTTGACAGGGGAGAGCCGCAACGGCGTCTTGCCGCCGACCACGTCCTTGTCCGAAGCGCCGTAGCTCATAGAAGCCTCCGTGGCGGGGCAGAGCGGCCCGCTGGCGCGTTCTTTTGAGGTGGGGGCTACCACCCTACCCGACGATCACATGATGGCCTGAGAGTACCCGTCCCGCCTGATCTGGTCAATCGGTGAAGCCGCAGGGTCGAATTCGTCGTATTGGACGCTTGCTTGCTCGCGGATCGCCCGGTTGTAGAGCGCGTTGTCCCTACGAAGCACTTTTACGCCAAAAGACAGCACGAATGCGTCGGCACGATCCGGTGAATGCTCCTGCGTCCGTTCCTTATACAATTCCTTGCTTTCGATGCGTAGCTTCCCCGAAAGCTTATCATAACCAAACAAAATGCCAGTTAGCTGCTTATGGAATTCGGGATCGTCGTCAAGGCAACCGCCGTCAATCACCCAGTCGCGAGCCAAAGCCCATATTTCGTCGCGTTTACGGTAGAAATGCCCCTGATCTGCCGCCAGAGCACCCGGCCAGAATTCCACCACCTTCAGATGCTTAATCTCCCGACAAATGTCGATAATGCCCTCGCCGCCACCCGGTGCTTCGATAATTATGGCATCTGGACGGTATTTATGGGCCATATCGGCAATTACGTCGGCTAATTTGACGTTTGAGAGGCCCTTAAACACCATTCTTGGCCTTGACCGTGCATCTTTGCCTTGTCTGAACGCAATTACGGCCTCGTCCACTCCAAACCGGGCGCAATCTACCGACATTATCAACGCAGCACCGTTGTCCATGGTCAACGGACGTGTTGCCGCCTCATTTGCCGCTGCTTTAGATATAAATTCGTTAAATGCTTGATGGGGAAACTGCCCATAGACCCTGACACGGGCCTCGTCACTGTCCGCCCCGTATATATCAATAATGTCTTGCAGGGCACGCTTGTTCGTGAACGAGACTTCACGACTATCGATGTGCGCCGTATTGTAAAACCGCTTGTTCTTATCAAAACAGTCCGCAAACATGCCAGTTGGTTGTGTCGGATTGCCAAAGAAGAAGTTAAAGACCTCACCGTCTGTCGTTGCACCAACAGCCGCCTCCCATATTTTAGGATGAATGCCGCTTGCTTCGTCAAAGATGATAAGAACGGCGCTTTCTGCGTTGTGTAGCCCTTGAAATGCCTCAACGTTATCTTCTCCCACCGTAGCCGCCGTCATCATGTAGTTTTTTCGCGTCTCTGGATCACCTAGCGCAAAGGTATATGTCGTCGCAGTCCAGTTGAACCACCGCTTGAAGAGGAAAACCGCATGCCATTTCGCCAATTCAGGCCATGTCTTGTCCTCTAGCTGCCTTTGCGTGTTAGCCGTAATAGTCCCTCTGGCCTTAGCTCGTGTCGCCATCGTGAACTGAATGGCCCATGACACCATAGCTGATTTTCCTACCCCGTGCCCGGAGGCACGGGCTGCACGGAAAACCAGCGGATCAAGTCCTATGGCAATCCGCAAGTCGTTGGCTTTGATATGATCGCCCCAAGCCGTTAGGAGGCGTCTCTGCCACGGCTCAGGCCCATCACGATTAGCCAGAGGGTTATAGCTGCCATCACTAAGGAAGGGCTGTCGCCAAGGGTACGCAGCGAGCACAAACGCCAGAGGGTCTGAACGCATGGAGGCGGCAAAAGCCGCTAACTGTGCATCAGCAGACAGCAGACTATCAAGGGGCTGGCTGGACAGGACCATGCTCCGCATCCGTAGCAAACCCTTCGGGGTAGGGAACACCTAGTGTTTCAGGCGTGCGTTCACAGCCGACACAGATGGGAAATCCATAACTGTCCGTTGCAAAACACACAGGTCCGTCTTTGAGAACGCAGGGTGTCATGTCAGATTTTGCGTATTGGCACTTCATAGCCCTATCTCAGCCCTTTCAATGTCCTCTTTCGTCAGAGCTAATCCTGCTTCATCAACCACCATATCAATCACAAGATCGCTATGTCCAGAGGTGGGAGTTGATGCGGCGATGGCGATAGCATGTCCGTGTGCTCTGGCTTTTGCGTGTTGGAGGGCGTCAAGGATTTCCCGTTCTGCCGTAACTTTGTGTTCAATTGTCGAATGGTCGCCGTAAGCGTCTCTACGTCGTCTTGCGAGCAGCCATTTAATGTTACCTGATACGACTGAGGCCATTTTGGCATCAGACTGCCCGTACTGATAATCTGTATCGATATGCGGTAAGGCATCAGCCATCCTTTCATAAAGCCGATCTTCGGCATCTTTGCGTAGTCGTCCTAGTTCTGCGTACTGTTTCGTATACTTGTCAAACGTGGCATAGCTGACACCAGCATGATCACACGCTTTCGTAGGCACCATGCCCTGTGTCTCGATGTATCGAAACACCAGCATGATGTCTGCCAGCACATCACTCGGGCTTTTAGTCATAGCTCCGTCCGTCATAACCTCAGAACCTCCGTTTGAGGTTATATGCTCAGGTCCGTGGCTGTCAAGCCTAAGTGCTACCGCCTCTAAGGTCTTAATGGTTTATGCTAGTCCATTCTTGACGTTTACACGTGCTAGTCATTTACCTAAGGCTCATTTTACAACGGCTATTTTTACAAAACATTCTCTTTTGACATTTTTGACATTCCCTGCTGGGTGGAAAGGACGACCTTCGGCCCCGGCGAGCCAAAGACAAAAATCGCCCCCCTACCCCTAGTTGTAAGTCAATGTCAAATGGCTGTCCGAAATAGTTTTCCAATGAGTGCTTGTCAAGTAGTATATTATGTCAACGAGGCCATTGGATATACTATGTCAATAGCATAAATGCCCTGTTATATAGTGATGTCAAGGTATTAAATACTACGCGCCTCAAGAACCACTATAACGAGAGTGGACATAGAGAGTATGTAGGACATAGTGATAGGGGTATATGCTACTTTACATTGAATATGGTTAGGGCCTGACATGGCATGCCTTAACACTAAGGCATGGTGGCGGTTTGAGATTGGATAACCAACGGGTCGGCAATTTGAGGCTTGCCAGTTTTTGGTGTTGGTCAATCTATCTCTGCTCCGCAAATATGCACAATGCATACTAAACGTCCGTCTCTCCCTTCGGTCGAACGGTAGTATGCATTTTAGTGTATGCATATGGGTTATCGGACCTACGCATAGCTTACAATGGTTGTATTTTGGCTATTTCTAAGTCTATCCAATGGGCGCCAGCTAGTATTGGTGATACCCTATAGCCTTAATATGCATGCGACGGATATGTGCGATACTTGATGCATCGAGGTTACAATGTTGTTTTAGGTATATGGGCTATTTTAGCCTTTAGAGTGGTGATTTGTGTAAACCATTATGCGGTATATCTTGTCATTCCAAAAACAGGCCATACCGTAGAATATGCATCTACGTTTCAGAGAATGCAGTGTCAAAAGCTAGGCTAGCTGTGGCTTTGACGAGGCGAGCACGCGAAGTCCGGAAGCTGGTTCAACCAAAATTGTGGACACGTTTTTAGTGTATCAGATTATTTTCCTATAAAACGCATTAGCACGATTGGACGAAATGGCGGATTTCTCTATGCGAAGGTCCCGTATGCATAAACCTTTACAATGTCTCTTGACTAGCAATAGGAATATTCTCCAGTCACCATCTAGCAAAAATGCCCGACCTTGCCACAAAATCACGAATGGGTCGGCGGCAACCATTGGCTAGGCAACAATGCCTCACCTATGCCAATTCGCAAAATTATTCCCTCTTTACACTCATATTCACGATTGCAATGCCGTGGCATTCATGCTTATATCACGCCAGCCAATGGTGGCGGTATGGAAGGAAACGGCAATGAAACTGATTGTGATTTTCCGCGCTGGACTGGACGCGGCAAAGGCTAATGAGCCCCGTGTTATCCCGTCTTATATCCCATACCTTGATCGTGACGGATTCCGCTTTTCCGCAATCAAGCTTGATCGGACTATGAGGAATGAGTGGATTCGTGGTTATGACAGTCACACGGGAGCGGTCTAATGGCTAGCAGATTTGATGCTGACAGCTTTACGCTTGCATATGCCGACTGCATGCTATGGGCGGAAACGGACGCCGATGGTGAAGCATTGGACATCCGATATGATATCAACGATTTCTCGGATGAGGCGTGGCAAACCATCGTTGACGATTGCGCGGAATTCCAGGCGACCAATGCGGAATTGCTGAATTCCGCTTGTTACACCAATTGGTTCCACCCTGGCGATGATACGGAAAAGCCTAAGGGTTGGACTCGGGATTGGGATTATCCGATTGAGAGTGCGGGGCATGATTATTGGCTCACACGCAATGGACATGGTGCGGGATTTTGGGATAGGGGAATTGGGGAGTTAGGCGACAAATTGACCATTGCCGCTAAGTCCAATGGTAGCAGGGATATTTACATAGGGGATGATAACAAGCTTCACATTGCCTAACGTATGGCGCGCCATGTGCGCGCCATTTGCTAGCCAATGGTGGTTAGATAGGAGGACAATATGGGAATGATGTTGGACGATGCGTATCGGATTGCGCTTGCACCGATTGGTGCATACGCAAATATCTCCTTGGATATGGCGGCAAGTCTCTTGCGCGATATGCCGGGAGAAATTCCGCTGAATATTGCATGTGCGCAATTGGCGGAACTGAAAGCGGACATTAGCCGAATTGGCTATTCCATCAATCGTGTTATCAATGTGCACATGCTTAGTCCTAAAATCTTTCGTGCGATAGGAGAATGAAAATGCAAGAGCCAGTCACAGTGCAAATGCTTAACCCTAAATTGTTCCGCGCGACACAGCCGGACAATCGACTCGGGGAGGGAATGCGTCGCCCGGTTCCTATCACACGTGAAAACATTGATAGGCTTCTAGACGCGCGAGCAATCGAGATTGCTATGCGTAACGGCAATTGGTGGACAATTCGCCGTAACGGAAAAACGCAAAAGTGGAAGCGAGACGCTAACCGTATCAAAGTGCCATTTAAGTATGGCATGTATGGTTACGGATCGATCACGGAAACGGATTTCATCGAGGTAACGATATGATGATACGCACGGTATCTGATTTTCGTCGCGCAGTGCGCAATGGCCCATACGCATGGCCAGGTGGTTATCCCTGCTACTGGATCACAGCCGATGGTGGGGCATTGGCGTTTGACGTATGCAAAACGCATCGCCGTAGCATGCTGCAGGCAATAGCAGACCAGGATAGCTCTGGTTGGCGTGTCGTAGCATTGGATATTAATTGGGAGGATGACACGCTGGTCTGCGACCATACCGGCAAGCGCATTGAAAGCGCATATGGGGAGGAATGAAAATGGCTAGCATGTTTAAGGCGGTACACAAAATTCTGGCCTGTACCGATTGCCTGCTATTTATCGCCAATGGCGATATCCCCGAGGACAATGGCAACGATTGGTCGCTTGACCATATCGAGGCGATATGGCCTAGCACGCAATACGACCTTGCGTGTGGCGATAGTGAAAACGACCATGATTTTTCGTGGTCGCAATGCGAATGCTGCGGATCGCGCTTAGGCGGATCGCGCCATGAACTAGTGGCATTGGAAAGGAGATAGAACGATGAAACAGGCTTCTTATGGAACGGAAAAAGGCGCTCAACGCTATGCCGATGA
>Ga0209593_10000082_pt1 | contig 47813 bp, 65 predicted proteins | sample PPLLaktember2015_3_FD_187260 | JGI IMG/M metagenome (GOLD analysis project Ga0209593, IMG submission 187260) | Freshwater sediment microbial communities from Prairie Pothole Lake near Jamestown, North Dakota, USA - PPLs Lake P7 Core (6) Depth... | ecosystem: Environmental > Aquatic > Freshwater...
AAAGTTCTAACAACAACGCAACAGACAACAACGAAAGATAGGGTAGATACGTGCCAATGATTCAGTTCAGTGACAAGGATTTGATGCGCGGCAAAGTGGTTGACCCCGCATGGTATGTAATGGATATCGTTTCGGTTGGTGAGGCTCCGTCTAAAGATGGCGGAAGCACCAACTATCCCGTTGAAGGTATCATTGTCCGTAACGCAGATACGGGTGGTGAGGAATTCAAGGGTATGATCATCGAGTGGAATTTCAATAGCAAGGCTATTGGTTTCGCAGCAGGTCTTCTCCAAGCATTGGGCGCTGATGTCAAATCAGGTGAACGCTACAAGCTGGAAATGGCAGCAGGTAGACAGGTGGAAGTGTTTGTGGAGAATGGCGAATGGCAGGGCCGCATCGTTAACAGGGTGAATCACAAGTATCGCCCCGTTCGTGGCTAACTAAACGATGCGCGTTAATACTACCACTCCTACTTTAAGAGGTAGACGAGATTTGTAGGAGCGCATCAACTAATCAGTGGAGAGTGTGATGAAATACATGATGACGGACGATGAACAGATTGAGCTTCCATCTGTAGTACCTGATGGGGACGAAGTAGACGATATCATCGATGAAGATGAGGATGAAGACGAGGATGATGATATCGACGATGACGATGACGAAGATGATGAAGACGATATCAGCGAAGACGAAGATGCTGATAAAGACGAAGTAATCAAGTAACTATCGGATGATATTCTAGATATCAGAATTTGTCAATCTCCGTGCCATCGGATCCCCGATTGACACAAGTTGATACTAGGAGATTCATTCGATAATAGGGGGTACACTCAACACTATCACCCAGATAGATTACGAGTGTTGCCCCCGCCTTTTAATGAATGTAGTGAAATGAGGGAGAGAATGGACGCGCATAAAATCGTGGGGCGCATAATTAAAGTTAGCAAAAATGGATGGGGGTTTATTAGTTCAAAAAATATAGAATTCACCCGAATATTCTTTCACTGGACAGCACTTCAGCAAGATACACTTCCTTTTCTGGAACTTAGGACAGGAATGATAGTAGAATTCATTCCATTACAGATTCCAGGTAAGGGATGGAGAGCTATTCATGTGAGTGTGATTAGTAAACCTGAGTTTAAAGTAGAGGCAGTAAATGACGGAACCACTGAAGTGCCCCCATTGTCAGAATGATGACAGAAGATTAATTGAAAATGTAGCATTACACATTGAGATTACCACAGTTAAGACTCATTTGTGCGCGTGTTGTTCTAGGGAATGGGAAACTAAAGAAACAGTCAATCAGCCCAAATCAAAATTGGAACCAAATAAATGAAGTACGTGCCCGGAACTGGAGCTATTGGCGCCAAGTTAATGATACTTGGCGAAGCTCCTACACATGAAGATAACATAGCTGGTCGTCCATTCTCCGGCAGTCAAGGTAGAGAATTAACTCGGCTTCTAAAGGAAGCAGGAATTAATATAGGTGACTGTTGGCTTAGTTATGTGTCTAAGTATTCAGTTCCACCTAATCTAGATAAGAAGAAACTACCATTTCATATACGCGCCCGTGAATTCGGTGTGGATATGGAAAAACAACTAGAGGAGTTGAGAGTTGAGATAAATGACATTAAACCTAACTGCATACTGTCTCTCGGGGGGACTGCTCTATGGGCACTGTCCGGTAAAACTAAAATTAATAAACAAAGAGGCTCTATCATGTGGGGTATGGGCAGTAAGTTTGTTCCTACCTATAATCCCGCACATCTTATATCTCACGCTCCGGGTGGAGAAATCAAAGGTTATTTTAACAGACAAGTAATAATTTTTGATATGAAGCGGGCCTATGCGGAGTCTATGTCGGCGGATATGAATCTGCCCAGTCGCGTGTTACAAGTAGCTTCTAATTCAGGTGAACTGTACGAGTTCTTAACTAGATATAAAGATAGGAAAAAACTAAGTGTTGATATTGAAGCCGGAGGCCATTGCCTTCCTATTTGTATTGGTTTATCTTTTAATCCAAATCATGGAATGACAGTTCCATTGTGGAATAGAGATGGAATATCAACCATTCCAAATTCAGACTTAGTTAGCATATGGCAAATGCTGGCTGAAGTATTATGGGAGAAGGACATTGTTGGACAAAACTTTAACTACGATAGAGATAAAATCCGAAGATTGGGATTCATTATTCGCAGAATCCATAGTGATACATTGCTCAAAGCCTTTGCAATTAACCCTGAACTCCCAAAGGGGCTTGCATTTCTTACATCTATCTATACCAGAGAGCCCTTTTATAAAGATGAAGGAATGTATGAGGGGAGCACTAGAGATTTATTGCTCGGATGCGCGCGTGACGCTTGTGTCACATACGAAATAGATGAAGCAATGGAACCTGACTTAGAGGAGTTAGGTATCACCAAGTTCTATAATAATTTCCTAATGTCTTTACCTGACATGTATCTAGAAATTGAGAATAATGGGTTTCATGTAAATAATGAAACTCGAATGGGATTACTTGAAAAGTATATTAAGTGGGATGCGCGACTTGGCTATGAAATGTTTGAACTGTCAGGAGTAGACGTCAATGTTTCCTCTCCCATTCAAGTACATGCATTACTATTTGATGAATGGAAATTGCCACGTCGTAAGGGTGTCGGTGAAGAAGAACTCACCGCTCTACTCAATCTCAAAAGCGGGATTAAAAATCCTGAGCATAGGATTTGGATTGAAAAATGTTTGGAAAGAAGAAGGGTTAAGAAAACTATCAGCACGTACTTGTTTGCAATACCGGATTACGACGGAAAAATGCGAACTACGTGCTTTATGTGTCTCGACACGGGTCGCACAAGTACAGGCCAACAAGATCCTCCTATCAGACCATTGGTAGATATTGTAGGTAGAGGTAAGAAAGCTGATATGAAAGTCATGGGCACAGCTTTCCAAGTATTCACTAAACATGGTGATATCGGAGCTGATGTTCGTGGCATGTATGAGCCTGATGAGGGAGAAATATTCGTACAGTTAGACTCATCACAGGCTGAGGCGCGTGTAGTATTTAACTTAGCAACCGATGAAGATGCATTGGAGGCAATAGATGTCCACGACTACCATGCTCTTACTGCTAGTTGGTTCTTTGGTGGTAACGAATCTGATTACTCTAAAAAAGTACTTGGCTATGAAAGCCCAATCAGATTTGCCGGGAAGACTTTACGCCATGCGGGCCATCTTGGAGCGGGTCATAGACGCGCCGCAACAGAACTCAATACACAGGCGCGTAAATATAAAATAGACATTACTATCAATGAGTTTCAAGCTGAACGCGCATTGAAGATATTTCATGCGAAACAGCCTAAGATACAAAAGGTATTTCATGCCCAAGTCTTTGAAGAAATTAAATCCAGCCGAAGGCTTACAGCCCCATTACCATTCGGCATCGACGCGGAGCGAGGTGGTGTACGAATTTTCTATGAAAGATGGGGAGATGACTTGTTTCGTCAAGCTCTGGCCTATATCCCACAACGAGCCGTCACTGATAATACCAAGGCAGCTTGCATTAGAATTAAGAGATCATTCAAAGAAGCGAAAATTATTCTTGAGGCGCATGATGCACTTTTGTTCGCAGTTAGAAAAGAGTATCTCGAAGATTTCATTCCCTTAGCTAAGAAGGAGATGGAAAGGCCAATCAACTTTAAGATGTGTTCATTACCTAGACGCAGCTTAAAGATTCCATGTGATGTAGAAATTGGTGAGAACTATAGGGATTTAAAAAAATACAAATTCGAAACTGAAACAACAGGAGTGAAATGACTTGGCTAGAAACTGTATTAGCGCAACACTCCGAACTAGAGAGTCCAACAAACTTTTGGTTATGGGGTTCGATGGCTGCCATATCAGCTGTTGTAAAGGATAACGTATGGCTGGACAGACAGATATACAACCTGTATCCCAACATCTATGTGATGTTCCATGCGGAGAGTGGTTTGAAGAAGGGGCCACCTATATCAATGGCGAAGCAGTTGGTGCGTGCTGTAGGTGGAACGCGCATCATCTCAGGACGTTCGTCTATTCAGGGTATATTAAAGGAACTTGGGACAGCACAGACTCAACCGGGGGGCAAAGTTTTAAACAAGTCTACTGCTTTTATATGCTCAAGCGAGTTGACAAGTAGTATCGTCGAGGATAAAGTAGCGACTGACATATTGACAGACCTATATGATAGACAGTACAATATAGGTGAATGGCGTTCGCTACTCAAGATGGAATCGTTCAATTTGAAAGATCCAACTATCACCATGTTGACGGCTACCAATGAAGCTCACTCAGCAGACTTCTTTGGGAAGAAAGACATACACGGTGGTTATTTCGCACGAACATTTGTCATTAGTGAAAGCAAGCGGAATAGGGCTAACAGTCTACTTGTTCCTTTACTTAACCCTCCAAAGTATCTGGAGTTGGCTGAGTATCTGAAAGTATTGACAGAGTTAAAAGGCCCATTTGCACCATTAGCATGTGCCACCCCAACAGAGGTTTGTACCATTCCACACGTTGAATTGGAATCTGGTGAAACGAATTACTTTAGTGCAGCTGGAGTTCTCTATCAGAAATGGTACGAGGAGTTCATCTTTACTATGCAAGACCAAGAAGTGAAAGATGATACAGGTACATTGAATAGATTCGGGGATTCCGTGCTAAAGGTAGCTATGATTCTATCTTTAGCTCGTTCCCCTGAATTGTATATTGACGAGGATTCAATGCAACTAGCAATCGACTACTGTGAGAAACTAGTAGGAAATGTACGTGAAATGACTCATGGAAGGAAAGGGTTGAGTGAATCAAAAGGAATCAAGAATCTGATTATAGCTGAGTTACTAGGAAGGACAAATCACCAAATCAGTAGGCCCATGCTTTTGAAGAAAATGTGGGCACACTACAAGGAAGCTACTGAGTTGGATGAGATAATGCAGTCGTTTGATCAGGCAGGGATGATTAAGAGTGAATCAATAGGCAACCAAATCATCTATGTGATGCCTGATTTGCAAGTGCAGGAACTTAAGAGACTGTTTGCGGGGAAGAACAAATGATGACCAAAGCCAGAGTGATTAACTTACACTGGGATGACATAGCTCATTCAATTCAAGAGGCTACTATAGAGGTAGAATTTCCAACAGGAGATACGCAGCTGTTCGTTGTACCAATAGTGCGTATGACGAATCGATTACCTGCTAGAAGGAATGCAACCGAAAACAAGGACTGGACAGATGACAAGAAGTGATCCTCCAGTCGAGGAACGTATACCAGATGTGGCTGCGGCTAAAAGATGTGTTGACTCCATCGTAGAATACATGTACCATGATGACGATTCACCATTTGCCGCGGAAGATTTGAGGTATTCGATTAAGCTATTAGTCGAAGAAGCGAAAAATGATACTACCACTCCCGACATACACAGAACTCGAGTTAAGTCCTGAGGAGGAGGCTGATGCGCGTCAATACAAATGGGTGACGTGGTTCGTCAATCTACCTACATGGAAGTGTGTGAAGTGCGGAGCTGTAATGATGGGGCGTGTGACATATTGTATTTACTGCAAACATAAATACGGTAGACATACGCCCCGTCCAGATGATTATGTCGAGCCTACTTTTTCTTAGGCCCGTCTCCAAGTATGTCATCAATCGGCTTATCCCGATTAGACTTAGGTGATTTTAAATCAGGATTACGTAACTCTCGATATTTCTTATCTGCAATATCATATAATGCATCAAATACTGCTCTTTGAGAGTCATTCACAGCATTATCTGCCATAGTTCCAATGTCATCTCTATTATTACGTGCAATTTCCAAATCAGTCATATCTGCTATATGTTGTTTAACTTTTTCTATTAATGATTTACCTACATCAAATTTATCTCCACGTTCTAGCGAATCCCACAAATCATCAGTCACTTCAGTCAATTCAGCGGGTAGACGTTTTATAGGAGTAGTAGATTTTGATCCATACTTATGCATTATTTCATCGGTTGCAGTTGGTTTCTTAGATTGAAATTCAGCTTCTATCTCATCTTTTATTCCCTGTAATCTACCTGCAGGTTTGAATTCAGGATCAATCTGCATACCACGAGTTAGTTCAGCTTCAGTAGGTGGACGATTGAAATATCGACGCAGATTCCACCATAGTGTGTTGGGATCGAATTCACCTGATTCATCTCCTAATAGTTTCTTTCCAAGATCTTTAAGTTTCTTCCATGCATTCAGATCAGTAGCTTCAGGTGGATGCGCGTCCTCTGATTTAAGGAATTCAACTATCTGATCATCTATTACTTTAGATGGATCTACATCTTTTGGCTTAGTGAAATCAAATTCTCTCGGCCCACCAGCTTCAACACGCACGGCCATACGTGGATCCATTTGTCTAGGATTCATCACAGATTGTGATCTGATGGCATTGATATCACCTGATGGTTGAGTTAGATATCCATCAGGTAACTGTGAAAGAGCATCCATCATAGGTGATGAAGGTAGCTTACCTTGCATAGCCTGTTCAAATCTAGAGCCTGTACCCTTAGATGGAGTTACTGCATTTAAATTAATTAGTTTTTCCTCAGCGATATTCATTTGTCGCTGAGCATCCATAGCTCCGTCCATATCACCAGCCGCGTGTAGTTCTACGGTTTTATCATACCATCGTTTTATTTCATTTTGTAGAACTTGAGCAGGAGTATTACCAAGATCGGCTAATCTTTCAGCTCTTTGTTCAGCAGTCAAGAATGGAGCTACAGCACCAGTAGTTTCACCGGGTTTTACTTGTCTTCTAACCGCCGCACCTAACTCCGCATCAGATGGATCACGTCCTAATAGTCTCTTAAGATTTTCAAACATTTCACCGGGAGTAAATGTACCTGTTTCATTTCCACCAAATTCACTAGTTGCATCATTAACCATCTTCTTAAATTTACGGAAAATGTTAGTAGCTGAATCAAATTGAAATCCAGCAGCTGTCATTTTACTGAGTTCAGCAGGTGTAGGTGTTTTAGGCCACTTAATCTCCATATCGGGATTAATTGATGCACCACTAGTTTTAGCTACTTCAGGTACGTCAGGTTCACTAAAAGCTAATTCTTCACCAGCAGCATTCACCATTGGGGCTTCTTCAACAACAGTAGATTTCTTATTCCGCATATATTTTTCAAATGCGGTAAGTGGTCTACCGGGGTCTACTGCTGTAGTGGGAACAGGCTCAGGCACTTCTTCACCCATCATTCCATATTTATCCATTGCACTAAGAGGAGCTTCATTGACAGTAACTGGAGGTGGAGTGTATTGTGGCCCATTTTTCCAATTCTGATAAGGCTCTAATATTTCTGCATCAGGCGGATTAAACTCAGATTCTAATATTGGATCAGTAGTTTCATTAACAGTCGTTTCCTCAGGATCCCATGCATTACGATTAGTACTCTCTCTGAATTGTCTTAATTCAGGTACTTCTGAATCAGGTGGATTGATTGGTGATTCCATTATAGGATCACGCGCGCCACCTACTCTAGTTGAGGATATACGAATGATAGGATCTTGTGCATCTGGTGAATTCCGACCCCAGAAATCTTCTAATTCACCTCGTGTAATGGATCCGTCGATGTTGCGTATCCATTGTCCGCCACGTTCTATTGCACCACCAGCTGCACTTTCAATACCTTTAAGAAATTTAGGTGCTCCACCATACTTAGCACCAAGTACAGCAGCAGGAAATCCACCGTATTTATATCCGGCAGCACCAGCAAGAGTTCTAGTTCCAATATCTGTAAGTGGGGAATAATTCTTCATTACTCTGCCACCAAACTCAACACCTCTACCTACTCCCTTAGCTAAATCTACTCCAGAAGGTAATCCAGGTACATTACCAAATAAACCTTCTGTCATGGCAGGTTGACCTGTCATTTGTCCTAATGCTTCACCAAATTCATATGGATGCGCGCCTGATTCCTTACCTAATTCAATTAAATGTCCTATTGATGGAATTAGGTTCTTACCAGCTTCCTCTGCTGGCATATCTTTACCCATACCATAATGATATGCAGCATATCCTAATGGATTGGCAGTTGCCATCATTTTGGCACCTTCCATCAATCCATGAGGTAAATTTACTATAGCACCATGAAGCCATCCTCTAGATGATTCATCAGAGGCGCGCATAGCTTCGCCACCAAACATAGATTTAGTGAATCCACTCATCCAATCTGTTGGCCCAGTATATGGTGGTGGTTGCTCAGGTGGAGCCGCTGATATAGGTGGCCCAACTTCCTGTGATTCAGATTCATTAATATTCGCATTAGCCCTACCCAGAGCAGTTTTTACTTCATCTGGATATGCTGCCTTAAATTCTTTAATAAATGTTGCAATATTTTCTTCAGGTTCGCCGGCATCAATCATTCTCTGAATACCAGCTTCAATTCTAGTTTGAGGTTCTTGAGCCATTATAAACCTCCATACTTTCTAAGCATTTCACCAGTAGTAGGTTTTCCTTTAGGAGTGACGGCGACATTTTCTTCACCTTCACCCGGTTGCATAACCTTCTCTAGTTTTTCCATAATTGCAATTAGTTCAGCAGTTAATTCTCCGGGTTCCCTCGCCCAGTCTAATGTAGATGCAGCACTTTCAAGTACATCTAATTCTCTACCTGTCAACTGTCCGAATCCAGTTGCACCAGTCTTAGATTGTGCTTTCATATCTCCAATTAATTCAAGAGTCAATAAATCTTTTAATCTCTTTTGTAATGCTACTGCACTACGTTGTGGAGATTCAGGTAGAAATTGAGCCGGATCCCAATTTTTCCAACCTGCTCCAACTCTAATTTTAGGATTCATCGTAGGTGATCCCTTAGCATCTTTTGGCATTACTAAGAAATCATCTTTAATTAATTTTAGTGCTCTGGCAGTCATACCACGAACACGTGCCAAATCATCTCCTCTAGCAGGAGCTACTTCACCAGGTGCTCTATTACCACTCGGTACTTTCTTTATAGGTGTGCCACCTTGTACGGGTGTTTGTGTTGGAGTATCCGCGCGTGGATTAATAACTACTGGGTTACCCTTTTCATCAACATTCAATATAGCACCAGAGGCTATATTTCTTGCATTGGCAGCAGCAGCCATAGTTTCAGTTCTTTCCTGAGCTGCAATCAATTTAGTCATATCACTGACTCTGTCAGTATCAATTTTAGTAACTACAACTTCACCAGTTCGGGGATTTACATATTTTACTTTAGTACCAGTGAAATCAAACTTCAAATCAGGATTCGTATATTTGAGATTTTGCAAATCTACGTTTTGTTGTTTGATATCTTCAGTAGCTTTATTCTTCCGTTCAGTTTCATCTAGCCGCCGCGTATCATTTCGTTCTTTTATTTCAAGAGCCGCTAGATTACGTGAATTTATGTTTCGCTGATTTTCTTGAGTAGAAGCCACTTCAGCAGGCTTAATCTGTTCTTTCCAATCCTCTAGTTCACGATTGTATCCCGCGTATTTAGCTTTCTCAGCAGCATCCTGACCACCAGCAATATGACGACGTACATTACCTAGATACGCGCCAGCACCAGCCAATTTATCCATGAAAGTGGGATCACCACGTTCAGGAAACTGATCTAGTAACTGTTTGAATCGTTCACTAGCTACTGTTTCAGGTGCATATAATGGATCTGGAGGTTGATCCATAACACTAGCTACTCTAATGTTTTGAATGTCATTTTGGGGTTCAAATAGATCATCATATGAACCTTCATACAAATCAGGTTCAGGTAAACCAAATTCAAATGGTCTCTTAGGTCTATTGCTGCCAAGTGGATAAATAGCCATGATTAAGGCCTATTCTGTGTTGGGGCTATTGGATATCCACCAGCTATTGGTCTACTAGGTAATGGGCCAACAGGTTTCTTAGGCCTGTTTCTAAATTGATTAACAATTCCAGTACCCACATTAATGTAATCCATTACATCATTAACTCTGTTATTGAATTGATCATACGCGCCGGTCAAATTCTGGATTTGAGTACCAGCATTCAATAGATTTGTACCATGTCCAGCAGCCTGATTAGCTGCATTTAATGCTTGAGTACCAAACATATTAGCCATACCTGGAGTGGCTCCATACATTCCAGCTTTACCAGCTAATGAACTCTGTAAACCCTGTAATCCGAACTGTTTACCCTTATTACGAGCTTCAGCTAATGTCGCCTCTACATTCTGTGTTGCATCAGCACTAGCCTGACCTCTCTCCCTAGCCATCTTCACTAGTGATGCATTAGCATTAGGTGAATATCCACCTTGTAGCGATCGATTCCTCTGTATTTCTCTCTCAGCGTTAGCATACGCAGCTCTGATTGGGCTAACACCTCTAGCGCGCATATTTGCTATGTCTTCTTTTGAATATCCACCAGTTGTAGCGAATTCTCCATAGGTAGACATTTCTCCTTGCTGCCCACCACTACTATCCCCCGGCCCTCTTTCACCCCGTTCATATGCAGCATGCCAATCACCTATATTTCCTCTATTTTGCCATTGTGCTGGCCCACCCCATGCGCCTAAATCAACTGTTTCACCATTAGGCATTAACATGCGCGGCCGTAAATCACCCCTAGCCTCATTTTGCAAATGTATTCCCATCGCTTGCAATTGAGGTTGAGCAGCTTTAAGAGCTTCAGGAGTCATTCCATTAGGGAATAACCTCATAATAGCTTCTTGACTAGGTGCCACTCCTTGAGGAGGAGGAACAGGCATAGTATTAGATGTGGGTGGCCTACTTTGAGGCATACCCATTATGGTGTCATAACCCTGATTTATGTTACCATAATCATTCCAGCCCTGCTCATTAGCACGGCCCATATTTCGGAAAGATTCATCTATATATGGATTATATCTACTATCTATTTGTTGACGTAGAATATCCTCCTTGGTCATCTGTCTACCGCGAGGATCGGTTCCGTAAGCCATAAGTTTCTCCTACATTATGATGACAAATTGCGTGGTCTCGGTAGACACTGGTGCAGTAGATACAGACGAACTAAGTAGTTCAACGACGTATTGACTCGTTCTAATAGCCGGAAATGGTAATGATAGCGTTTCAATTACATCTTGAGTAACTCGAATATCAGTTGCTGCAGCAGGTTTAAATACAGCAACAGAAGCAACTGCATTATCAGTACCCCCCGAAAAATTCCATTGTGGATTAACAGTTGTAATAGTTGTTTGAATATCATATGCTGTAGCATTACCAGCATTTTTACTAAGATTAGGTAAATTAACTGTTATTGTTGAAACAGTTGCATTACCATGACGTAAAGTAGCGATAACTAATGAATTATTAACAGCCGGAGTAACTGTTCCACCACTCAATGGCCCAGAAGTACCCCCTGCAAGACCATCTACTTTATCAAAGGGTGCGGTAGTATCAACATTTGCAAATGCATGTACAATTACAGTAGGCCATGAAGCAGCTGAAGAAGATACAGTAAAAGTATGACCTGCACCAACTATAGCATTTTTAGCATAAAAAAATTGAGTACCTGATGAGGAAAAATTACGATATACTGTTAATCCAATCCATGTATTTCCTTTATTATCACTAACCGAATTAGTAGGTATATTCCAATCAGCCCAACCAAATGACACAACAAGTAAATTAGCACCAGTTGTGTCAACAGTTGGAGTCGTTACTCCAGTAGTAGTCCAACCCGGACTAGAAAAATCTGCATAAGTTGATGCAATAAAAGCGATAGCCATCAGACTGTTTTCTTATATCCGAATTCAGCCGCATTAAAATTAGCTTCAGTAATTGGAACACCCGGAGCTATTTCTGTAGCGATTTGAGTTCCATATGCATAACTAGTTCCCGGATTTATATTTGATCCAGTATTATTCGTTCCACTATGTCGAATTACTGGCGCTATACTAGCCGGCCCCGCATCCATCTTCTTCAAATTCAAATTATGCTGAATACCATACAATGTAGCTCCAACGACGGGTGCATCTTGTGTTACAAATGTATCGATTGCATTTAATGTAGAAGTTGAATTATAATCAATGTCATCGTTAGGATTAATATCATCTACAACTTGATAATTAAGAGCAGAAGAAGGAGTCCATCCAGTAGTAGTACCAGCAGCGGTGGGTAAACGCGCATCTACTCGCACATCTCCCAAGAAATTATTCCAAGGAGCGGCACCAGTAGCATCACAAATATAAATATCATCATAAGTAAAACTTCTACCAGAACTTGCATTAGTACTAGCATCAGCTATATGTTGTCCAAAAATAATAGTAGGAAAGGATGTTCCTGAAATATTTAATGTATCTAATCCAGTTAAACTAAGTACAGATATACCGTTATATTGAACATCTATTGTTCCACCAGAATTAGCTATAAAAATCTTACATTCAATATAAGTAAATACACCTGTAGATAAAGGAGTAGATACTGTACCAATTGTAGCAGCTCCACGTGTTACTGCCATTGTTAAATCTGAATTTAATTTTAATGCATTATTTAATGTAGCTGTATTATCAAGTATTGCTGCAATTTGAGTCGAAACTGATAATACTGCACTTGGATTGAATGCAAATCCCATTATAATAGTATTACCGACAATATTTAGTGATTTAGAAAGATATCCTTGGGGTGCATTATAAGTTCCAGTAACCCATCGAAATCCACTAGAACTATGTCGTCCAAATGAACCTATAGCAATAGTACCACTTGCACCACTAACACCAGATGATCCCCATTTTTCATTAATATCAGCAGTTAGATAATGATCGAATGAATCCATGAATAGGAGGGCCATGATTACTCCGGTTTTACGACTGAAAATTGAATTGCTTCTCGATTAGTGACTAAAGCTGATGCACCATCATCTAATTTATTAATTCTAAATCCAAAATCCGGAAAAACGGTAGAACTAGTAGTAAATGCACCTAAGTCAGTTCGAGTTGCACCTAGTAAATAAAATGGAAATGTTAATCTAAAACTAGAATTTAAAAATGTAATAGTTTGAATAGTTCTATTTCCAGTTGTAGTAGGTCTATATGATATTGCATATTCAGTATTAGCTTGCAATTCTGTTTCAGCAATATCTATAATAGTATATCCAGCAATACTTCCAACTAATCCTACAGATGTGGCAAGTAAAGTTGTAGTTACTAAATTAGTAACAGTAGTAAGTGGATTCTGTATTAAATGTACAGTTGCATCCTCCCCAGAATCTTGCTCACCTGCGGTAATATAAAGAGCATTAATTGTACATTTAAATGGAACTTTAAAAATAAGAGCATATTCATCAGGAGTTGAACCTGAATTAAGTGTAGTAACTGATGTTATAGATGATGGAATCATAAAATCACCAAAATATCCCATAGTACCATCATCAAATTGAATAGCAATACAAGGTGCATGATTATTAGTAGCATTTCTGGTTGGGCCAGCTCCTATATCAACAGTAATATAGGGAAAATTTCCTGTAAGACCATCAACAGAAGTGGTATTAATATTTAATGAATCAGTTCCATTTCTAACGGTCATTTCAATTATAATTCCAATTATATCACCATGATTAATTGTTTTAGTTCCAGATGACATTAATACTTCTTTAACACTATCACTTGGAATTGTATCAGTTCCTTGTACTAAATCATCATATACATCATAAGTTCCATCTTCGATTCCAGTACCAGTATTAATGTCTTGAATTCCTACTCGTATTGTAGAACCTACCGAAGCCCAAACTTGTGTTCCTGGTATAAAATATATTTTACCACCAGCAGAAGAAATAGTCTTACTAGTACCCAGACCAGAAGTAAGATATATTTTACCAATAAAACATAGACTTTCACCTACAGCATTTATCTGAAATACATCGCTAACCATTCCATAATTTAAAAAAGGTCTAATTAACAAACCTAAATTATTAAAAAGAGATGTTAATGCCATAATTAAGCCGACACTTTCAAATTCATAGAAATCTTTTTAATGGTTGACACTGAATCTACATTAAATGCTAAGATATCACCTGCCGTAATTGATATAGTCCATCCAGTTAATGTAGTACTTTGATTCTTAATTGCTGAACTGATGGTTGGTTTAGCAGATGCAGTAATAGAATCACCAACTACAGGTGGATAATTTGCATATGTATCTTTCCATACATCAAATACAATACTCCCAGATACATCAGCTAAAAGAGTCCATCCCGTGATAGTACACGCGAATGGAATCTCAATATATCCCTTCAATCCAGTTGTAAGAACTGATCCACCACCATCTACTGTAACTCCAATTAATCCAGCTCTAGCTGCTCCAACAGATCCATTTGCAGCTAATGTAATTCTACCCTTAGAATCGACTGTAATATTAGCGTTAGTATACGCGCCGGGAGTTACTGCTGTATTAGCCAATGTAGCCGCTACTGAACCTGATCCGGGGCCAGCGGTTACATCACCTGTTAACTGTGTAATTCCACTTCCACCAGCACTCCCATTTGAAGCGGCTGTAAGCCGTCCGTCAGCATCAACTGTTAAATTCGTATTTGTATAACTACCCGGTGTTACAGCTGTATTAGTTAATTCTGATGGGCCTACAGTCGATAATGTAGCTAATGTACCTAATCCTAAATTAGTACGCGCGGTTGCAGCAGAGTCTAGATCTGATAGATTGTTGGCCCGTTGCGCGTATCTAGCGTCTCCTTGAGCTTCACTAATTCCACCACCAGTTTGGCTGATATTTCCACCCTGAAATTCAATTGCATCGAGATAGAATCCCTGACCACCGCCGAATACACTGATACGAACTTGATCAATAGTTGAACCAGACGGAATAGCGAATGTAGTGACTGGAATTGCAACTAATTGATAATCGGCTGTAATTGATGAATCGAATCCAAATGTTCCAGTCCGATTGATTGTAACTGGATTACCTATCTGAACTCCTGCATTACGTAGAGTGATAGTAAGCCCGCGTCCGTTAGACCATGTAGCCTTGGATCGAATATAAAGAATCAGATTATTGAAATTATATGGAACTATTGTTCCAGTTCCTATCTGACCCTGAACATATCCATTTACTGAAACTGCTGTTGCTTCGATATCCTTCGTCGATGGTGCTTTAGGATTATTCGTTGAACTAGTATTCCATCCTGTACCTGATGTAGTCCAATTCCACTCTGCAGGGGATCCAGCCGCGTCTGCATACAATACTTCAGTAGTAATAGTTGGAGCCGTTGATGCAGCCTGAACTAATACAATACCTAATTTGAGCTGAGTAGCAGGATCAATATCTGGTTCAGATGGATTGACTGCCGGTGTACCAGTTTTCTTGAATACTACACTACTAGTATTGACACCAATCGCATCAAGACGTGGATTAGTTGGATTCGCGGCATCTAATGTGATTACAGTTTCTGGACTATTATATTGAACATTCTGAATGAAATATAATGCCGCCGAAACACGAAAATCATAGCCTGTAAGCCATGTTATGATACCACCACTGACTAGAAATGTACCGCTAGTATTACCCCCACTACCTCCACCACCTCCAGCATCACTAAATGATTCCCAAAGTGTACCGTTAGATCTCTCAGTGATTAGAGTATCGGTGGAATAATACAACGTACCCGGAGCTACAGCTGTAGCTAATGGTTTAGCAGAAGATGGCCCGCGTTGAATTACGTCTTGGAGTCTAGAAGCCATTATATTGTCTCAACTAAAACGCACCGACACCCCATAATTGACGTAAAAATTGAGTAAAATTTTTAGGTTCAGGTAACGCTTGATTTCCAGAACCAATTTGAACTACTAATTGCTCCAAATCGGAAATACCAGATTTCAATATTGCAATTTCATTAGGTGTATAGCCTAATTCAACTAAGCTAGCTTCATCTGAAGAATCAAGAAATCCCTTAAGTGTAGTTACATCTCCTGCTAATCGTTGGAATGCTCGGGCCATATCTCCAGCTCGATTGTCAATTTCTTGTTTTGTAACTGGTAAGCCTACAGCCATGTTATCTCCCTATTGAATTTCATAAATAACAGTTGAATATAAGTTCAAAGTACCTACAAAAGGTGTATTATCAATCTTTGAACAGATAATATAACCATTGCCCCAAGCTAATGAAGTTCGTAACCAAAGATTAATTACACCACTATTATCAGTAGAAAATCCTGGATGCGAATTTCCATCTGGTTCTTTAGCTGCCAAAAATGGTGGAAGCATATGTACTAAAGTTGCTCCAGCTGTAACTGTACCACCTATTACAAATGACCATATACAAGTTTTACCTATCAATGTATAATGATTTATAGGTACACTAACTGCTGTAGTTGACCAAGGTCCATTATTACAATTAAAATTAGCTGCATTGTATGGGATATTAATCCATTCTCCCATTGGTACTGCACGATTATGTTCATACACACCAAGACGAGAAAGAAGAGCATTAGCCCATATATTAGATTCTACATATAATCCTGTATTTGAATATAATCCATAACTACCATGACTAGCCAAATACCAACTACCCTGCTGAGTCCAACTAGTATCAAATCTACCGGGATAAACAGGTCCATTAGTTAATATATCACCAGCTACAGTTATTCTTGGTCCAACAGCTAAACTACCGTTAATAGTTTGATTTAGGGTAAAGGTATTAGTTTGATTTTTAAATGCAGCATCATTATTAATAATAGCAATATCTTGGGTATTTTTAGTTATATTTGTATCAATAGTAGATAATTTAGTAGGTAATCCATTTACTTGATTTTGTGCTAATAACAATACGTCATTACCACCTAATTCATGGGTTGTATGATGTGGTACTGCATTACTACTACCCGGATCTCCTTTATCTCCCTTTGGCCCCTGTGCTCCAGTATCACCTTTCGGCCCCTGTGGCCCCATAACTCCCTGCATACCTTGTGGGCCAACTGGGCCTACATCACCTGTATCACCTTTTGGCCCTTGTGCTCCAGTTGGCCCTGTTGGCCCTATTTCACCTTGTGGGCCTTGTATAGAAGGTATAAATTCTGTAGCCTTAACTACTCCAGTACCGGGATCAACAGAATGATCTACACCTACAGTAATTCCACCAGATGGGTGAATCTTAACATGATCTTCTAGAACAGGTGAAAGTCCAGTCTTAAATTGTAATGACTCGGATTCAATGATTAATGGTTGATAAGTTTGTACTTCATAGTTACCACATGCAATTCGACCTAATTCCAAATCTTCATCATGTCGTAATGACAGACCAGATTGATAATTAGATGACATTAACATCCGACTACCAGTTGGATCGCCAATTAACTGATTAATTTTATCTAATTGTGCTTGTGAAACAGGAGTAATTGTTCCAGTTACAAACAAGTCACCATCTACCGTTTGATCTCCTTCAAATATATTTGGTTGAGTGATCCATGCAGCGGCTGGAATTTCATCAACTCCACCTGGCTCATGTGTAGACGCGTGTGGTGTTAATGCACCTCCACCGCCACCAGTTGATGCAAATAATTCCCAACCAGTTCCATTACTTCTCTCTAAAAAGCCAGTATCGGTAGAATAGTACAAAGTTCCAGACAATACATTAGCTGCATTAGGCTTATTGACAGCCAAGCCAACCCGATGAATGAATTCAGTTTTTCTGTAATCTTGTGGCGGATTTAAGCTCATGGTGTAGGCACAAATACTGCGATACATTCACCGTTTGCGAATATCAGGTTAGTTTCATCTAAATCACCGTCAGTTAATGGAGTCCAATATCCTAATCCAACAATTTCATCAGGTGTCAACTCATCAACTGGTTCAGGAACACCGATTTCATCTAATTCATCATCTAATTGATCTAATCTATCTACAGTAATCCCCTGAAACTGAGTTAGTCGTTCAATTAGGATTTGGACAGTCTGATAGAGTGCATTATCAGTCTGTTTAGACTGACTTAGTATACCCTTTAAATCAGCAAATTGAGGTTGCTTCTTAGGAGGTCGATATGCCATCTAGCTACCCGGATATGAAGTAAATACTTCCTTCGTGTAGATAACGATTCGATTAATCCGAAAGTGTTCATCCAATTGAGTCGTACCAATTGTAAATGATGCGCGCTGTTCCATGAAATTCACTAATCGAGTTGGAATGATTCGATTCTGCAGATTCATTTGAAATGGAACTAATGTTTTACTTCTCACATCATCCAATGAATGAACTGACATCTTTAATTCTCCAGTTCCATTGACTCGAATGCGAATCGCAGCGAAATGTGATACATTCTCGCCTAAACTAGCTTCACTGATTGCCGCGCCTTTACCCATGTTATTCTCCGATTAAAGCAGTCTTAATCGTAGGATTAGGAATCTTCTTTTCTGCGGGATAATATGTATCATGTGCCTTAGCTGGATTAATAAAATATATTCCACCAAATTCTGCTGGTAATGGTTCAGGATCAGGCCCGCCACCGTATGGAGGCAAGGCAGGTGGAAAGATAATAAATGGACATGATTCAGGTACACCAAATAGAAATGTGGGTTCTGTCTCTGAAGCAAATCCATTACTACTAGAAGTAGTATCTAAAGTAAATTCATGTAATCTAACACCATCACTTATTCTGAATTCAATTAATTGTGATTCAAATAAATCATTATATGTCCACATCCAAAATGTAGTATAATCTACTCCATACGTAATTCGATTAATATCTTCAAAATCTGCAAAATACGTCCTAATTACTGTACCAGTTGGACTGTATAGGATAGCTTTAGCACGTCTATCTGGATTATCATTAGTAGCAGTATACATAGTTATGATATTATCACCTGGTAATACTAGAAATTCATTTCCATAAAATCCTTCTCCATAATAATATGTCCAATTTCCAGTAATATCAAATAACTCGTAAGGAATATAATATGCATCTAGTACTGAAGTCGATTTATGGAATTTACTTATTCCTTCACCTACTTGTATATAAATAATATCATTATCTACAATCGATGGAGTAATAAAAGTGATAGTACCCGAAGTTGGTACAGTCCAAGTAATTGATCCAATTGTACCAGTTGTAGAAACTGTAGTTATCTTTCCTGAACCTTCAATATAGAATGTATCTATACGATTTGAACTGATAGGCGAGCGTAATCTATTTCTAAACGACCATGTTAAAGAGGTAATTTCTAATATATTTTCATCATATAACCATAATTTAGTATGGTCGGGATAACCTTCTGACCATAATGATATTCCATTTGTTAATACCGCAGCAGATTCACCATGTGGAATAAATGAACGAAGTTGAGTTGGAGTTCCATTTGGATGTAATAGAGTTGCTGGATATCCAGATATATCATTACTAATTAATGGTGCTCCCGCTGGTAATGCAGTATTCGGAGTAAGTTGAAATTTGATAGTAATTGGTTGATCTGGTATATATTCAACTCCAATATAGCCATTTTCTATCGATATATAAATTATTCCTGTACTAGGAACTGCAATTGATTCTTCAAGAAAAAACTCAACTATATTTGTTGCCGTACCATCTTGTAATATACCTGTTGTAGGATCGGCAGGTAATTCTTTATAGAATTTAATTTTAGGTCTATAAAGAAAAAATGGAGATGTTGTAATACCTTCAACCCATGCGCCAATTCCAAATTGACCACTTAATGTGAATTTAAACCATACTTTCTGAGGATTAGCCAATCCAGATAAATCTATAGTATCATTAAAGGGCATTAATCCAGTAAGATCAAATGCTGCTGCTGGACTAGTATTCGTCGGAGGAATTGGCATTATCGTTTAACCGGAGAAAACGGATCCTTTTTAATTGCAGCGTTCACAGTTGCATTTAGTCGAATAAATGGATGGAATATTTCAGCATGATTATTTTCACTAAATACTATTGGAATAGACACATCAAATGTTTCAGTATTAGATTGTTCTGCTCCAACAGGAATTGCTACATACAGAACACAAGGAAATTGTTGTACTTCATACACTATTCCTGCTTCAAGTACACCCGATCCCCTTTTCGGAAGTAAAACACTCATATACCCTCAAATACTCCAAGAATCACTTTATTAGTCTCAATTAGACAACAGCATGTAACTTTCGCATCAAATAGCCATTTAGCCCATCGAATGTTCTTAGCATCCATTCCATTTCCGTAATCGGCATGAAGCATAATATGTTGATTTGGTGGTGGAAGTGTCATCCACACTTTTTTCGATAAACTATCATTGACGATTTGAATGTAATGGAAATTGTTTCGATCCATTCCCATCCAGGTATCTTCGATTTTGAATGACATTTCAGGCCGCGCATACGTGCCATTGAATATCATCAATCCAGACCAATCAGCGATGAGGAGGAAGTCAACATTAACTCCACCTGAATCAAGAACTGTAGCAACACCATGAACAGGAGCACCAACACCTTGGTCGATAACTTCTTCCTGCCATGATGATGGTTCTTCTTGATTGTCTGAGTATCCGATTGTTCTGCTCTTCTTAAACGCATACAGAATATCTCGAAATTCCTGTACATTCGTTACAGGATTACCATCTAGAGGTACAATGATAACTCCTTCAATCTTACTAATAGCTTCAGGTTCACCGGGCCAACTAACACGCACCAATGATCTGTTATCAGTCACTCCGGGCGGTAAATCAGCTAATGTCTCAGTAGTTCCATATTCTCCACCGATACACAATCTGCTGTGATAGGTGGTAAGACATACACCTGATGGAATTTCACTGAAATTATCGATTAAATGACTAGCATCACTGAGTAGATCGATATCGAAGTATTCGACTACTTTCGTGGTGTCAGTGTTGTTATCAATATTCCCTTCTGGAATAAAGAAGAATTGATATCCGTCTTGATCTCCACTGTATTCGGGGATCCACTTAGTCGAAACGAGGTGTCGTTTCTTAACATAAGCATTTGGAGATACAGGTATGTTACTGACGAGGATTTTATGCTCACCATCAAATTCCAATGAACCGAATACTTCAGGCCCAAGTGCTGTCAAGTAACCAGTATCAGTCTCATAGACTACAGCTATGATATGAAATCCAAAATCAGTTCTACCTGCTACATCGTGCGCGACTGTTAATGGCCCACCAGTAGGAGGAGGCCCACCAGCTTTCCTAGCAGCAGTTCCATCACCTTTGTAGACGTATAAGAACTCATTTTGAATTCCTAGCTGATAATTTACACCTTGAGAATTAGTATACGTTTTAAAGGGTGTAATGAATGCACGTCCAGCTATAGCTACGAATGCAAAATCAGTCATTGCCGCAATAGTCAGAATCGGCCCATGTGTAATCGATGGCCCAATGCAATGATAAATTTTACCACCTTCAACTAATACAAGTAATGATTGACCAGTCTGCATCACATAGTCATATACTCTCAATACTTTCTGTCCTAGTGGTGTACCAGTCTGATATTTATCTATAGGATCACGAGTCTCAAATCCCGAATTAAAGTATTGAATGTTATCAGCTTGAATGAAGTGATCAGACGGAGCAGATTCATCATCTCCACGATCCCACAATCCATTAAAGTCTTCAATTACAATTGGTTCGTGATCTCGTACTCCGGGCATTAGAAGCCTCCACGAGCCTTATAGGATGCTCTAAAGGGTCGATGACGAGTAGACATTTGCTGTCTACCCTTATTATCGATACTAGCCATTCGTTCAACTGCTAGTTCGGCTTCACCATTCAATAATTGTGCTCTACTCTCATTTTCTCCAATGAATTGAGACAATAAAGCAGCAGTTTTATAACTCAAGTAACTACGTGCATTAATAGTTCCAATTATTGAATTTTCATCAGTTGCCTGTGCAATAGCTTGACCTACATACCTTAATTCAATCTCACGCGCGCCAAACGCACCAGCCGGATTGAATTTAATGATTTGATTCTCCCAAACCCAATACATCAGTGAATTAGCTCTAGGAAACTCTGATACGAATTCTCTACGAGCCATTCGAATATACGAATCATTACTCCCTGCCATCCTTTCACCGATTTCCTGTATTTCCACCAAATCTGATGGATAGTGTGGTAAATCTGCATGTTCAAAAGGAGTTAATTTAGTTGTACCGGCAGGAACAGTTATGGCGACTGACGTTTGATTGGTTGGGGAAGCATTTGATTCCTCCAATAATTCAACCAACTCATCAATCGCCATATTCAAGTATGCGAGTTGTGCTGCATAAGTGTAATCAGTTTTGGCAGGGTCATTCATTAGAGCTGCTGCCCTATCCATCACCTCACCTGCCGTTAATGATGTTGTGCTCATGTTATAGTGCCCTAAAGTGATTCAATTTCTGCCAGTAGACATGCGTAGTAGGAATATCAGATTCCATGCTACGATAGTCTCTAACAATTTCCACAAGTTCCTTCAGAAGCTGTTCTTTTTCATCTTTACGTTTACTTGCGTCCTTGGTGAACGGATCCTTGACCTGTACCTGATACGGCCCCTGTGTTCGCTCCAACTTTTCCTTCAGTGTTGGCAGCTTTGGTGGTTCCATCGGTGGCTTGCTTTCCATCATGATCTCTAGCCTCCTGAACTTTCTTATCGTGTTGATCGATTAGTTCTTTAACTTTAGCCTGTACTTCTTTAGACTTAGCTTCATGCTCTCTCTTGAGATCTTCTTCTTTGTCAAATTCTTTCTTAGACTTAACGACTACAACATATTCTTCACCATCACTAGTAAATTCAAATGCAGTCATGGGAACCATGTCATAGGTGCCATAGTTACCGTCGCGTGTGACTACACTAAGTGTCTTCTTCTTGAAATTGAATCCAATTTCATTTACATCCGTCTCGAAGAGTTTAGTTCTTCGACCCGGCCCGGTATATCCTTCGATTGCATATACACTACCCATTGTTCTGTCTCCTTACTGAGCGAATGTAATTCCGAGCTGCTTTGCCAGAGCTGGATCAGCTATAGCTTTACAAGTCTGGCAAATTGGGAATTGCCCATTACGTAGTGACCCACATGCGACACATCGAACTAATGCAGCAGTTTGAAGGTCGCCAAGCCACGGTTTATTCTCAATATTCAATTCTTTACATGCAAGACGCGCATCATCGTTGATTGCGAGTGGATTTCCATTAGTTCGTGCCCAAAGAATATCAGCAATACGAACTAATTCCATATACCATGCTTTTTGCTGTGCTTTCGCCTTAATTAGCATGTTTGTATGGTCTTTTTTCAGTTTTTCAACGGTATATTCGCCTGGAACATAAAATAATCCCGGCATTCTATCCGCCATATCACATGCAAGTAGCCCATTACAGTAATCAGCTACAATTGAATCGGCAACTTGTACTGAACTGACTGGAATTTCAAGTAATGGTTGATCCTGATCGATTTCACGCCACCAACTACTAGATCCGACGACAAGTACAGCCGGATTTTCAAATGTTCCGGGCTTAATTTCAAATACTCCCGGCTGAATCGTAATCTTAGTCTCAAGAATAGGCTTCGGTAGTATGCTAACTACAGTAGCCTTATCCATTGGATTGATAGGCGCGCGTATAATTCGACGATGTGGTGATTCTAAGCCGGGAAAATTACCTACTTGCATCACTCTGCTCCTACTTCTTCATAAACAGCTTCAAATTCATCTTTAGGCATAACATCAAGATCGCCAGCATCATCGACAACCAAATAATCTCCAGCTTCACCTGTAAGAGATTTCTTCGGAGCCTCGTTCTTGATGATAAATTTCACATCAATTTGCTTTGCAAGCAGATTATTCTTCTTACGGTAACTTTTAAATGTCGTTAGTTCTCCTACTAACATATCATTCACCTTTTTCGTAGGTTTGTGGGACGACGATTGCCTGTTTGTATGCAAGTGCGTCTCCTGTTTCCGATTCGTTACCGAATAATTCCTGTTGCAACTTATCGATTCTCAGCTCTTTAGCTTCCGGTGACGTATCTTCGATGTATTTACGTAGACTCTTCTTACCTAGTGCCGCGTATAGAATGTCTACAACGACTTTTGTAGCAGTCCATATGGGTGGAAGTGCATTATTTTGCGCATCCCTATACGTCCATATGGGTTCATAACTTTGTTTTGCACCTGCTAGTTCCTGCATTTGTATCTCAGGAACTGCAACTAATCGTTCTAACACATAAAAATGCGGAAGATATGGATATTTTCTAACTTCACGAACCTCGGGATGTAGTAAATACACCCCGAGATCCGTGACTGGAACCAATCGTTTCTCAAATTGATCATCAGACCATACTATGCGGAATAACGGGAGGTTATTAGATGTATCTACCCCATAGTGGTCTATGAGCCGTTCATTCAATACTTCGATTGATTCCATTATCTACCTACTTCTTCGGGCCTGAAGGTGTATCAGTACCCTGACCAGTTTTAGTACCACCTTTATCGGTACCAGCACCAGTTTTATCGGGAGTTCCTCCGCCCTTACCGCCGGGATTATCTTTCTCGCCTGAGGTCGGATTGTTCTCTGACATTGTTTATACTCCTGAGTTAATGAGCCATTTGCCCAGTGTGCGCACATATACCATGAACACAGCACGATTCTGTGCCATAGCAATACCTACGTTGATGTTACCACTCGTACCGAGAGTTACTGCACCATCTACCGGAACTAAAATCAGGAACTGTGATACAGCAGATCCCAATCCCGGAATGATGGTATTAATTTGTGTACTTCCAGTGACTTTAACGATATCAGTTTTAGCTGTTATCGAAGCCGCGGAAGCTGTAGTTGCCTCTGTGAGTTTTGATACACTACCAGGAATCATGTCCTACCTCCACCTTCTGATTCCGTTTTTTAGCCGACTGGAACGTACTTCTGCACATTAGGATTGTAGATCAACAACATACATTGACCTGCAACTGATGCAGTAGTAGTGAGAATATTACCACCAGTAGCTACACCCGCAGTTCCTGCGAATTGAACTGCAATCATATGTGCAGTTGGAAGTGGCGGAGTAATAGTAGTTACCGCCACATTACCAGTCAACACATTAAGGAACGTCACCGGCGCAATAGTTGCCGCCGATGCGATAGTAGCAGGTTTAGGCTGAGTTGGCCCCTGTACTGTACTAAGCTGTTGCCAATCTGCATCATTCAAAGGCATTGTTAACTCCTAATAACCGACTGGTACTGCCAAGTTATCGATGTATGAGCAGGCAGCAGGGTTGGTGACGAAAGTTTGCATGCCTACGACCATATAGAAAATTTCTGCAGTAGCTACACCACCTGATGGCCCACGGATCTCAAAGATCTTCCTGCCATCAGTAGTATAGAATCCGATGGGTAGAATCTCAGCACGGCCCCATACTTCATCTACAACGAAGTCGATGCGCGTCTTATCCCACGAATAGTGAGGTTTAACTGACGCACCAGCCAATTGCATATTGTTTCCGAAATACAGATTCAACCCTTCATCTTTGGTTGTCTTCTGTACCGTCATAAGCAACTGACCAATTTCTTCGTATGCAGCCATCTGTGCTGGATGCAACCATGCGGTAGGATTGAAATCTTTATTAATTCCAACCCTGTTACCAATCTTATTCATTGCAAGCCTAGGGAGCGGCAATGTCATCGCTTGGCCGCCGGCATTAACTCGATTGGCTCGAATCTCTGGTGTGGTACTACGTGAGAATCCCAACCACGTACCAGTAGATGCATTAGAATGATGATATGGAACTCCATACAAACCGGGAAGGGCCGCAGGAGTCTGTAGACCGTTAGTAACGATCTTATCACCAGGAATTACACCAGCAACCTGTGGAGTTAGACTGATAGTCTTATTTTCCACATCATGCTGAGTAATTACACCACTACCACGCAGAATTGCTAGAGTAGCATCGAAGATCTGGACAGTCTGACCATAACGCATCAGACGCGCGCCGAATCCATCAGTAGTCAAACTAATTACATTTGAACCACCAGCAGGAGTATCAGTAGTAACCAGACCAATGACACCATCACCAGCCTGCATCAACTGACTATCCAACTGCCGACGCATCTCATCCAATGCAGTAGCTGTCAATCGACGAACTGAATTGACGATGGCTTTACGAGCATCATCAGTAGACCACTGTGACAACTTTGTGTATTCAATAACTTCCGTCAAGAATACACAGTTGACTACAGCCTTATCGAATGTCGGCCCACCACCTCGACCCAAATCTCCGCCATCTGGATTAAAGTAATGGAATGCTCCACCGGGACGCAATTCGAGAGGAATACGCATCTGACGGTTAGAGATTTTCTCTACGTCGCGTTTCTTAATGTGCGCGTAGAATGTATCATCACGTTCAAACAACACACGAACTTTTGAAATAACTTTTTCAAGCTCTAGTGCTGCTACCTGAGATTCGGTAACTGCCATGTTATTAGCCCCTTCTAGTCTTTCATTAATACATCTAAAGTACTCATCCCGCGCGGGATATCTTTCGGTGATTTAATCTTTCCACTAGAAGGGGTTGTGGATTTCCCATTACCAACTGGACTCTTCTTAGGAGTCGGTTCTTCTTTCTCTACAATATCATCATCATTCCTACGAGCCAAGCCGCGTAAAGCATCATTTCTGGCCTTTTTAATAACTGAAGGCAACAGTGTTTTAGCTTTGCTTAAATACGCTGACTTGATTCGATCTGTACTCTCTTTATCGAAATTCTTTTCAAATGCTTTCTCCCACAATTTATCCAACAGACCTCTAAATCGCGTATCTTTGGACATTAAATTTTCGAGAGTTTCTTTAGCATCTTTAGTTGCGTTCTTTTTTACATAATCAGTCATTGATCCCCTTGGATCTATATGCTGGTCAATTGTTGATTTCAACACATTGTCAGCTTTAGTCTGCAACTCATCTTTTACATTCTCAAACTGACCCATCACACGCGACTGTTCTTGTCTCTTGTATTCATCCTCCCTATTCTTCTCAGCAGGATTTGATTTAGGAGACAATTGTTGCGGCGGACTGAAATTCTGTGAACCAAATACGAATTGATTCAATATATTTGCGGCTGCTTGTAATGGGGCACCTTGTTCACCCAGATTACGAGCCTCCTTCACCATCGTAATGATAGTATCTTTTACGACATTACCCAATACGTGATAATATGCCTGTTGATCGACTTTCTTTAATGCAGGAAGATAATTATCCGCTATTTTAAGAAATGCTTCCTGACTTTCAGACTTTGCAGCCGCCAAAACATTTGAGATATCACCACTCATAATGTTTTGTTCAAACGTATCCATTACACGCGCTTTTTCAACTGCAGTCTTAGCATCCTGAATCGTTGGTAACAACTCAGTAAACTGTTGTTCTCTGTAATATGCCTTCTCAAGATAAGGAAAATCCTTAAATAGTTTAGGATATTTAGCTAGTATCTCTTTCCTGCGAACAGGCGTAGTTAGTTCTAAATCCTCTTCTGATGGCCCTTTTAATTCTTCTTCAATCTCTTTTAATTCGTCATCTTCGTCTTCTTTGACTTCCTCATCTTCGTCTTCATCGATTGATTCAATATCTTTTCCAATCGATTTATCAGTTTTTCCAATTTCGAGGATTTCGTCTGGTTCTTTAATGTCTTCTTCATTTAGAAGCTCAAAAGTTTCAGTCTCATCACTTCCACCCGAACCACTATCTTCAGGCATCATTAAATTATTGAATTGTCGGTGCATTTTGTCCTTCATTCATTTGAACCCCAGCATTAGACTGTGGTTGTTTTTGGGGATCTCTACCTGATGGAGCCTCAGATCCCGGTGGAGGCATTATTTGAGCTTGAGCTTCTTCCATCTGTTTCTGGAATATAATATCCTTATGCATCTTCATGTGTAGAAGGACATTCTTGTATCCATTAGGATTCTCTAGTTTACATAACCGACCCGCATCGGATACTAACCAACGACGACATATATCAGCTTCCAATTCGTGATTATCAACTTCCATATCAGCTTCAACTGATGGTACCTCTGTTGGTGGAGGGGGAGGTTGTCCCATCATCATAGCCTGTTGTTCCATCATTGGATCTGGTGGCTGCTGAATTGGCTCACTATTGACGAGCTGTTGTATTTCTTCATACTGTTTTTGTCTATCATCTTCACCAGGAATCACATAATCATCAAGTCCAATAGCTCGCTTAAGGAATGGAATATTCTCAGGAGTCATAAGAGTGCTCATAAGCATCTCATTATTCATCTTGAATATTTCCATTACTGAATCTTTTTGCTGATTCCAAGTGATTGGTAGATTTTCATTAGCTTCAAGTTCAATAGAACCAATCTTACCTTCAAGTTCAGCTTTACGAACGAAAACATTGATGAAATTGCCGAATTCATCTTTCTTGACCTGTTTTTCGTCGTCTTTAACTTCTTTGATATACATCGGTATAACTTTACCGAATATATCTTTCCACCAATGACTTAGCATCTTCCATGTAGTCTGTAGGCGCTGCAAGGCTTGGTTCTTAGACATGCTATATTCACTAGCAGTCCTAGAACCTGACATTTGACCACCAAATAGGCTCGGAAGAGCACCCGAAACCATTTGACCTATTTCTTGTACTTTTTGAGCAAATGGTAATACTTCTTGACTTAAAGTAGCTGTCTTAACTTCGTAAAAGCCTTCAGATAGAGGTCGCCCAGATTTTGGAGTGGCAGGGTAGATTCCTCCCGGTATAACCTCACTATTTCGATACGAATTGAAGTTAAGAACCTTTGGATCTGCGAATGTCTGTGGGATGCCATGTTCTATTGTCTGTAGAGTTAAACTAACTAAGTCGTTCGTAATCTCCTGAACAGAAGTAAGCAGCATCCCAATAGGGTCAGAATGGATATAATCACTAAGTGGATTGTAAGTAAGAGTCCAATGATCATCCATTGCTTGATTTTCAGCAGCGACCACATGATCATCGATAACACAGATTTTCACTCCATCAGGATATAATTTCTTTAAATCCTTTATTTCATCTTCGTCTCCGAGGATGTGATATGCGCTAGGTCTAATCCAACAATTTCTGACTGTGACATTGTGGATTGGATGTTCACCAAGATATTGGGGGGAGGTACGGCCCCATTGCTCGTATAGATCATAGTGAGCCGATCCGGAGTCCTTAATTTTATCTTTAAGATCTGGATACTGTTCGAGGACATTTGCGTAATGTGTCTCGTATGAATAAATTAGATATGAACACTCTTTTTGATTACGTGCCCATACGGGGACTTTTACAAATAGTCCACCATATACTTCCATACAGATGCGCGACTTAGGATGTTTAGTCACTCCAACTAATCTAGTCACAGTGAATGATTGTTGTGACTTTTGTGGAATTACTTGACGCCCACATGTCTCACATAATTCATGTTCAAATATTGGAGCTTCAGGATCGAATTCATCCTGTCTCTTTTCATCCCACAATTTAGCTGCGATTTCAGCTTCTTCAGGATCTTGTGGAATAGCATTAACTACTTCATCACTCATCTCTGACTGACAGAATGGACAAGTGAGAATTTCGTGATCTTCCTGAATTTCCTCGTATTTCTTATCTTCGTACATTCCATATTCTTCACTCTCCTTCGGATACACGTACATTGCAGTCATACCTTCGGTGCAATATACGAAGAGTGCGTGTACCCACAAGAGAGGAACATTATTATGTTTGAATACTAGTTCGGCTATCTTGTCACCTGCTTTAGCAGTAACGACATCCATAGGATTATCAGCGTCGTCAGGATAACAAGTAACAGGGGGGACAGTAACAGAAAGAGCAGCAATAATAGATTCCAGATAAGCTCTAAAGATGTTAACCGGCTTGTCGTAATATGCTTGATCTGTATCCTGACCAACTCTTTCACTCTCTGGTATGCGCCAATCATGCGCCACTTCAGAATAATAAGTATGTTGAACATTTTCCCACAATAGTTTCAGTTTACGCCATTGACGAATCTGCCGATCGCGCACACCTCTATCTTCGTCGTCGAAATGATCAACAATCTGTTTAAGACACTTTTTAGTTTCGTCTTTTAGTTCTTTTTCCATTAGTATGCATGTGCTCTATTTCGGCCTTGCTGAATCACTTGCCTAAATCTACTAGGTCGTGGTGCATCTCGCGGATCCGCGTATGGACTATTCATTGCTTGCTGATTTGGTTGACGTAAATTTGATATAATATCAAATCCTTGATCCGCCTGATTCATTCCTAAATTCTTCAAGAATCCAGTTAGTCCACCGCCTGCTTGATTAGGTTGTGGAAAATATGGTGGTGTCATTCCAGCATTATTATCACCAAATCCACCGCCACCAAGAATTTTACCCCCAAGTTTAGCCCCACCATACATTCCAGCAGCAGCATTAACTCCACCCATGATTTTATTCAATCCAGATCTACTAGGTGCAACTCCAGTCTTCAAGAATTCCTGCTGATCACTTCGATCTTCTAATTTATTAGCCAATCCACCAGTCATAGGAGCAGCCATTAATGACATGCCACCAGTAAATGGAGCTGCTACATATGGAGCCGCTTGTAGTGCGATTTGACCTAGTTTATTCCAAAATCCCATATATCACCTAAGTGGAATGTCAGCGACTCCGAAGGCCCGCATCAAGTAAAGGATCAAAACAATAACAGCAATCACATATATTACATTCTTGAACATCGGAGCCATTGGCACATATGTCGTGATGGCGTATACCAAGAATCCAACGATAGCGATAACGAGGATGAGAGTGATCATTTCTTACTCCAATCTTTCCTCTTCTTCGATGATGTTTTCTCAACGAATTCTCTCGCTACATCAGGAGATGGCCCGACACCTTTATTAGGTTTCTTACCGTGAGCTATCATTTGCATGAACCGATATTGTTTAGCGGACTTTGCTGGCATCTTTTACGCCCAATTCAGTTTCAAGTTCTTCAATTTCCTGAACTTTGTCGCGCATCAATCTAGCTTTTTCTCTGTCTTCAGCTTCTAACATTTGCTGTCTGACGCGCCAAGGAACATACTGTGCCTTAATAGGCTGATGTTCTTCTGTACTAATTGGTTCAGCAGATTGAATGGGTGGAGCCAATGCACGCTGTAGAAGCTCTCTCCGCTCCCGGCTACTCTCATCGAGTTGCGCGCGAAGTACCTCACAAACAGGACATACACTTGGCTCCAACCCAAGTAGTTTTCTAAAGAATTCATTGAATATCAATGTCTATACCTTCCAACCGGTTTAACATTATCATCCGACTCTGATTCAAGTTTCTCAGAACTTCGATAGAATGCAGTCCAATTATTCGTTAGACTTAATTGATTGGATAATTCTTCTTGTTTTTGAATTCGTTTGAATTCTTGATTCGCGTCGTCGAAGTATCCTTCTGCCGCGTCAACTATGTATCTAAGCCCGTCAATAGGATCGTCCCCATCGAATTCTGCAATGTCCTCTGCCGGTTTATTGCCTTTAGGTTTGTCATATGAACATGCTTTGATAGCCGATACAAGGACGGGACACGCATCCTTGAATATCTGCAATTTGGGGATATTTGATTCTTCATCTTGCGGATCGAATGACTTAAGGTACGATTTGTATTCAGCCAATCCGCGATTTCGCAATATCCACATTGCATATTCTTCATCGTATATCATTTCCTCAGTAGGAATGACTAGCCTTTTTTTCCATCGCAGGTATTCATGTATTAAAATCTTCCCCGCAACACGGCTTCCAGGCGAGTTATTAGATAACTCAATTGGCTGGTCGAGTTCAGATTCGATCTGTTGTTGGATTGTATGTTCCTGTCCTCGCTCCTGAGAAGCGGATTTACAGAATCGAATAAGTCGTGGATGTTCTCTATCGATGTATTGTTTAACGAGTGGCGCCCAATCGGCGATTTTCGTTTTGACCCAATGTTGTTCACGATAGATATACAAGCGTTTAGAAGGTGAGATTGCTGCATATCCAATCCATGTCATCGCCGCGAATCCCCAATCACCAATTACAATGCGCGGCCACCATTCAGGTATATCGAATGGTTCGCAGATGTGATTAGCATTCTCTGGTTCATCTACGTGATGCCTATCTCTAAATTCGGTGAATACCTGCCCAAGATACGAATCGAAATCGCCATATAACTTTGCATTTTTCTCGGCTTCAGGTAATGCTTCGAGTGATTTCTTATAAGTCGGATCGATGTGTGGATTGTCGGCTTGTGTTGCGAATATCATCATTCGCTTATTACCACCCTTGCCAACTAATATTTTTCCTCCCGCTTTCCACGGTTTGACGAATCTATTGTTAACCCATGTATGCCCAATTCCACCTGGCATTCCTGCTGTTCTGATGATGGCAGGAAGGTTTGGATCTCCCGATCGTACGCGAGTGAATCCAATATATAAATACATGTATTCAGTGAAGGATGTAATTTCATCCGGGGTGAATAGATTGATCTCCATCGAGTCGTATTGATGTACATCATCTTCATTCTCACAGTGACCTAACATGATCATCGCTCCACTAGGGAACGTCCAGATCATTTCGGTTTTATTAAATGTTGCGCCGAACCTAGTGTACAATTCCTTTGATCGCGGTACAATTTCATTACGTAGTTCAGGGAAAGTGCGTCTAAGAAAGACTTGCTTAAACTTAGGATTTTCATGCCATTTATGTACGATGGCGTAGTAAAGGAGCAGATTAGATTTTCCACTACCCGCTCCTCCAAGGAATGCCGCTTCTTTGATAGATGGCGGTATTGAGAGGAATTGTTCCTGCTTTTTTGATGGTTTCCACTCATTAGCTGCCATTACATCTCGCTAAATTGAATAGATGGCACCCCATGATTTCGCAACCTGAGGTTGTAGGACGCCATCTGTGTATCCTTTAGTTATACTACATTAAAGGATACGTGTCAATACATTTTCATCTGGGGGTTATACATCTGTTGAGGCTGACGCATTCCACCAAATTGAGGCTGTGGTTGCATAGCTTCAGATGCTTGTCCCTGTTGTTGTGGTTGCTGCATCATATTTCCAAATGCAGCCATCGATGGGCCTAGTCCACCTGATTCCATTGGTGGTTGTTGTTCAGGCATTTGACCTGATTGTTGGCCCATCATAGGAGGTTTATTCATACCCATTCGATTAGCATATGGACTATTATTTCCCCATATTGGTGCCCCCATATTCATTGATGGCCCAATACCTCCACCCATACGTCCACTTTGTTGCATAGGTGGTGGGCCTGATGGACGCACGGCAGACTGTCTACCCATTCCGCCAAACATTCCGCCACCCATTTGTTGTTTAGGAGGAAACATAATTAATTCCTATTAAGTAACTGGAACCCCAAGAGCTTCACACCACTCAGGTCTGTGTTTTTGGATAGCAGCATCTAGTCCAAGTGGTTCCTTCTCTGGCCCCATGTATGCGGAATGAAAGACACGCGCCGCCCATACAGTTACATCGAAATCTGCTGCTTGTGGCCTACGCTGATAGTCATATGCAAGAACTGATTTCAATTGCTGAAATCCATTCTCATCATATGCAACCCAAGGAACTGAATTATCTGGAGCAGATGATGTGCCATGCCAGATATCAGCTTCTGTGTAACGAGGCTGATCTACACCCCAATTAAAATTAGCATTCTCTGATTCAGCTGATCCGATGATATCAACTGCCTGCATTAGACTATTAGTTTCACTATATGGAAGTGCATACAAGAATGCATCGATTGCATGTCCATTCCACTGAGTTTGACCAGGATTTTTCTTTAGATTTTCTACTTCTTCGTACTGATTTTCCTTAGCATGTTTGACGAATGCTTCAGTATAACGCCCGCATCCTTCTTGAGTTGAAAAATCGTAATCGTCGTTATTCGCGTCCCAAAAATCTCTGCACAATTGTTCGAGTTCTGCTGGTATCATATACGCTCCATGCCGGGATATGGATCTGATTTAATTAGTCTGACTTGAGTGTAACGATTGGTGTGCCAACAGTGGCACGTAGAAATGCAGCGGTTACTCTACCCGCTCCTCCAGTTAATGTAACAGTTGATTTAGTGGCGAAGTCAATTACATTCGATTGCTCGAATGCTGCACCAGCTGAATCAGTGTATAGAGTTACAGCTTTACCCGGCAATGCATACACTCTATTAGTTACTAGAGTCCATGCCGGCCCCATCGTCAGGAGTTCAGTTGGCATCTTGCCTCCACACTTTGTTTTTCACTCCGTCTACATGGATTTCAATATTATCCATCGTACATTTCTCAATCGTATCATTCCATGTGATTAAACAACATAGAATATAATCCGCAAGTACTTCCTTCGAGGTGCTAGAGTTTTGACCTAAACACCATTTGTCGATCCAATGTTCTAGTTCGACACGAAGTTCTGAATTCATTTCTTTACTTCGACACTCTTGGAGACAGTGACAGATTTATTCTGATCGCCAAGATTCCTGATTACATCCTGCGCGACTGGATTAGCTGGAGTTAGTTCAAAGAGTTGAGTATTAGATAGTGCGCCGTTTTCATTCTGCACTTGTACTGGAATAGACACAGCAGCTTCAGCAGTTCCCATATTCACACCAGTAGTCAATTGACTATCACTCACAAAGACAGTAGGTTCGACTGCACCATTCCATACGATCTTCGCCTCAGGATCGAAATTCTTACCTGAAACTGTGAGAGTAAATGATTCACTACCCAATGCAGCTGTATTAGGTGATAGTGAAGTGACTTCAGGTAGTGGTTGAGATCCAGCAGTTAGAATCACAATGATTGAATTGTATGTCTTCTGTGCGAATCGTGAATCAGATGCACCGATCTGAATGATTTCCCACATGTACTGCTTCTGTTCTTCTGTCAATTCAAGAGCAGGTGAACTGAATAGAACTGGAGCGAACGGGTCGTGATGTAATGCGTGGACTAATTCTGCCATTTGTATCTCCTAATTGTGTGTAATCTAAATGGGGCACACCGAATAGATGTGCCCACATTACATTACATCAATTACTTGGGTTCAGCAGTACCCGGTAGACTATTGTCTGGAACTAGAATGAGTCCCTGACATGCGAGCCACTTCACTACATACTTCTTACCGGGACGTGGCAAATCATTATCTGGCCTACCACCCTGACCCGGTAGAGAATTATCTGCACCAGGCTGCTGATCTGGAAGCCCCTGATCTGGACGTGTAGGATCAAAAGGAAATACAGGTAGCAATGCGATGTGTCCACCACCGGGCAATGCATTACCGGGATGACCACCTCCGTAGATGGGGCCAGTAGATGGATAATTTCCACCACTAGGCAAACTATTATCTGGCCTACTCCATGCAGGTTGACCATATCCCGGATCTACTGCACCAGCGGTGTCAAGGAATGTGATGACTGCTAATCGACCATTTGCCATGTTCTAATCTCCTGAATGTCATTTAAAAAATAGGATACGCGCCACTTATTGGATGACACGTATCCTATACACGGATCGAATCTACATCTTTGATTTAACTACACTGAGTCCAAACATACTGAGACCCAACATAGCGATAGTAAGTCCACCATCAGGAACTGAAGGAGGTTCATCATCTGGTGGTTCATCATCGCCCGGAGGAATAGTTCCACCAAGTCCGATTAAAAAGAGCTTATCCGGCCCATCGTTGTACATGTTGGGGCCACTACCTGCAAGTCCAAATGTAAATGCAATCTTAGTGGTGCCAGCAGGTGCGCTGAATGGAGTAAGTGGTGAGCCAGCGGTGAGAATGTAATCCGCGTATCCTGTACCGTTTGCATTGGATGGAACCAGTTGTGCAGGAGCGAATGAATATGAACCGATATTTGATCCACCGAAATTATAGAAATTGACTGTTAGATCAGTCAACAACTGTGCAGTCGATGTGTCATTAATGTCAAGACCTAGATAGAAATTGGCCCCAACATTAGATGCGAACAAAGCCAATTCACCCGGTGCATCACCATAGATGTTAACAAGTGGATTCGGATTGAATGGATCTCCACCACCTGTATCACCTACAGTTACCCATCCTGCAGGATTCTGATTACATCCAGATCCACCAGGCCCATAGAATACGCAGGGATTGTTGATGGTGTTCTGATATGTCTGATCGGGTGCCGTATAGATACTGATTGGATTAGCTGATGCTACTGATGCAATTAGTGCAATCAGTAAAGTGAGTACCGGGACTTTGTAGCGCATTCTCATTTTCCTTTGAGGGATTGACTCTTATGAGTCCGAACTAGACACATCGATGACATCGAATGATTCTTCTTTACGGAATTGTGGTGCAAAGATTACGAACTGAACTGATTTATCTGATTGATTTGAATCAACAACTTTCTCAGGTTCGAGATTTTTGATTACTACTGACATATCTTTCGCTATGGCTGATAGATCTTTCGCATCAGTGTAATCTAATTTCTCTTGTGTAATTGAACTGAGTGATTGGCCTAATACTTTAGACGCGCGACGTATAGCTCGTTCCCTAGATTTAGATATGTGAGATGATATCGACTTACTAGGTGTATCATATGATTTGGTGGAGGTCGATCCGTTCGCGTATGCAGATACAGATGAAGGAGATATGCCAAACATCCCAGCTAATCCAAGAGCTGATTGTCGTCCATTGAGTACTGCATCTTCACCTATGATTTGACGTAATGAATCCGGGACATTTACATCACCTTCATTACGTCCCTTGCTAGGCTTATCGATGATAACTACTTCACTAGTCGACGTATCAGGTGTATGAGACTCTTTATTAGACGCGCGTCCACCTAACTTATTTAATTCGTCATTAAATTCTTCGTCTGAGACTACACCGATAGGCATATGATGTACTCAATATATGTTGTGTAGGATTGGACGGAGTTCCGTCAGGTTGGAGAGTATCAGAAAATTGCCGAGTTGTCAAGTGACTTAACTCCTTTCTTTTCTTTCACTTAGAAGGGGTGTCCGAGTATGAGACTCTTTCTTGGTTTATATATTTTACCTCCTTACTTAATATATGGGACCCGTATATGTATTTTCCCGTCAGATTTGATTTCAACAGTGCGCCCAGACTTATGTAATGTATAATTATACACAAGGGTGTATACCCATACATCTGTATATAGTAACTAATTAAAAGTAAGTAACTTACTTTATAAAGCAAAGTACTTGGTACTTACTAATAGTAAGTTACTTACTATGAGCTACACGCATGGACTGCATAAGAACTCTGTATGCGACTACATATAGATAATGCTTGTAGTCAAACCATACCTCGCATATTATTAGTAGGTCGCTAGTCGATGCAAGTAACTCAAGTCGATAGACGAGAGTGAAACCGGAACACTAGTTGACAGTATTGGAGTCTGCATATCGGCTCCACTATACGCGGCGCGAATGTCGCGTATCTCGTAAGTGAAAGTGTGAGTGTTCATTGAAAACTAAAAAGGTAAGTGGCGTAGCGAAGTCTGCCTACGGTAAGCCTCTGCACGTTCTCGATACTGAGAGCGGAGTCAAGCTGCCGAAAGGCTCGGAACTCAAGTTTGCTGGCACGTATACGGAATACGAGTCAGCGGGCGAACTACGTGGTGCTGGACAATGGCCCACGGACGATAAGATTGTCGGATGGTATAACGCATCATCCCGCAACAATGCGCGCAACAAGGCGCAGACTGCAGCATTCGACGCTGCTGGTATCATCAAGCCTACCATCGAAAACGATGTTATGCTCAGGTTCCGCGATATGGTGAAGATTCTCGTTGCATCGGGTAACGATGAATCCGAAGCGAAGGATATCGCGGCAACGATGCTGAAAATCGACTTGTCAGAAGTCGAATCGGACGAGTAGACAATCATGGGCCGGGAGTAATATCCCGGCTCTACTTCCACCATGAAATACCCACTACATCTATTGCTAGACCTAATAGATGAATACGACAATCCAGATGTATATCAGGAACATGATATACAGCACATTGTATCGGGTGATTTACACGCGCGCCCGTGGAGTGATATTCAACCCACTTGGCGCAAGTATGATCTACGAGGTAGAATACAATTACCTCATACAATTAAGCCAGAGAAACGTAGAGAACCTGTAGTAAGAGTTACATACAAACGTCCATCTATGTTAGTTAGACGATTGGCTCGTATCCTAGTAGCCAATGGTATGACACAAGATGATGCAATCGCCCAGGCTAGACTAATGCTCAAGGAACCTGCAGAATGATTGAAGTACTCATACACTGGCTGATATTCATCGCCGCGTGTTCTACCTTCCTGCTGCTAGCTATATCTGCTGCAGCCATGCCATTCCTGATACTGAGCATACTCGTTAGGTGGGTGAGGAGATAATCCTCACTCACTCACTACATCATTCCATCATATATACATACATATGGGTTCACATGAGTACATGTGAACGTCCACCCACGCCACTATAAGCCTTTTCGCCTTGCCTTTTCGGCCCATGTATTTAAGCCTTTTCGGCACATACATTAAACCTTTCGTTTCGGCGAGGACGCCGAACACACAATACAGCCGCGTGTACTAAGCCTTTTCGTCTATATGTATACAGCTACATATAGCTTTTCGCCTTTCGTCTATATAATAACAGTGTGTATGTATGCGCCTGTGATGTAACCCCCCACACCCCTGACACACACTATGTCCTCCAAAGGGGACACTCCACCACACCACATAATATAATACATTATATTACCTCTTATTTTTTTTTTTTGATTTTTTTTAAGTAGAAGGATGATGAAGTGTCCACTTTTTAGGTCATTGACATCGGGTGTGTGTCTCGGGTATACTGGGGAGGGGAACAGACGGACACGCACTCACACTGATATTATGTAGAGGAGACATCACATGGCTAAACATCCACACAAATTACTGTTAGTTAACAATAAAACATGGAAATGCGCACTTGAGGGGTGCTCATTCTTTGTACATCTTGGACTTCAGCATCTACTAATAGGGAAACACGCGACATGTTGGGATTGTGAGGAAATGTTCTCAGTCAGTGAGAATAGTTTACTTGAACCTAAACCACGATGTAGCGATTGTAAAGGAATCAATCCAGATGCAATCACTCAACTTTTGAAAGATAAAGGATTACTATGAAAGATACAGATATCGCATGGTGTGCTGGATTCTTTGATGGTGAGGGACACGTGTCATATCATCGAAGTCCACCATCGAAAACAGGAACTGTATCACCACAATTATATGCAGTTATACCACAAGCATCAGAGAACATCGAAGTATTAGAATTCTTTCAATCAGTCATTGGATTCGGTAACATTAAGGGGCCATATCCAATGCCTAGTGGTAAACCACAACATAGATTACACTATGGAGTAAATGAAGTTCAAGCATTATTCATTATACTCAAACCATATCTGAGAGCAGATAAGACACGCGATTTTCAGAAAGCGTTAGCATCATATTGGACACATGATCCATCAATCAATGAAGATGATCAGATTAAAACAGTTAAACGAAATAAGAAGAAAGGATGTCCTGAATGTGGAGATAAGGAATGGAATGGATTATTATGTTTTAAATGTGGTTATATAATGTAGTCAATAAGACCGAGGGACTCGCGGCAGCGGCGCATCATGGGCCGAAATTAATTTCACTCGACCCTCATTATTTTGTTGCAGCGACCTTAAACCGTGATACTATTTCCTTATCGGGACGGAATGAGCCGAACCGAACGAATCAACTAGTCAGACTACACCGGGGATACAAAATGAAGAATGAAACTTTTGAAGCAACTGCAGAATCGGGACGTGGACAGAAACTTGATACGCCGCTTAAGTATCAGGGTGAATACAGTGTTTATACTAGCCCTGATGAAATTCGTCAGCAGAATGATTGGCCGTCAGATAACGAAATTCTTGAATATCGTAACACGCAGCGTAAACTCGCGGCACGTAACAAGGCACTCAACGCGGCACTTGATGCGGCGGGTATTGTGAAGCCTACTATTGAGAACAGCGAGAATCTTCGTCTCAATGGTATGGTTAAGATTCTGATGGCTAGCGGTATGTCACAGGATGAAGCTACGGATACCGCAAAGGCTACGCTGAAAATCGCCTAATCAGCTAATCAGTGTAGAGTAATACACCCAACCCTTTTATAGCCACCTAGCCATATGTGTTAGGTGGCTATATTTTTGTTTATTCAATCAATCATTCGACTACATGTAGTTCGGTGTGCCGAAATGGGACAGCCCTACATCTTGGGGTCGGTCGGGCCGAAACGGGCCGAGTGTCACTACATCTTGCGGTTGACCTCCGCCCCGGCCCATGTGCTAAAATGGATACGCGGCGAGCGTGTATCAGGTAGATAGGCCGCCATCTATATATAGTTTATAGATGTAGTAAAGTGAAACTCCGAAAGGACACTCTAATGACTGAGCAAGATTTCCTCGACAGTTTAATCCCATCACATAAGCTAGATGAAGTGCTAGATGCAATCTGGCATTATGAGGTAATTTCTCGTGATATTCATTTAGCACCCTTCCAGACCACACCGCTGTATGAAGCGGTATTACAGCTCCAAGAGTATCTCATATCTTCAGCTCATGAAGAATGGGATAACGATTCATCCATTAATTACTGATTCCGAGAGGACAGACAAGTGAAAAGATTCTTTTGTACCGAATGTAGAAAAGTTAAGCGGACACAACAGTGGCCGTTTAACATCACAAACATGACATCCATCAATGTGTTTGACCGAATGGGTTCATGTAATTGGCATACTAGTGGGCCGCGTATCATTCAACACGCGGGTCAGTCGTATAAGAAAGTTAAGCCTGTTAAAACTGTAGTTGTTAGCAAACGTAGAAAGGCAAGCTAATGAATACTGGACTACTCAAGTCTACTAAGATAGGCGATTGTGAAGTATGCGATACGCCGCAAGTTGAAGTATTTGAAATGCAGGGGCATATAATGATGTGCCTAGATTGTAGAGCCGCTGAAATGTTGGTAATTGAGCAGTCAACTGTTGGAGAGAAAGTCATTCAACAGATGCGCACCGTAGACAATACGATTGAATTGAAGCAGGATGTATTCAATGCATCCACTGTCGCAATCACCGAATTGAAGGGTGCGATATGGGCTGACGATTCAATCGAATCAAATCGTAAGCAGTATGTATATACAAAGGCATGTGCTGACCACTTCGAGAAGATGCAAAAGACTGTATTCGATAAGCGTCAGGAGCTTACTACAGCTGAAAATGAAATGCGCGCATGGCAGGTGGCCGCACAATCAGCAGCTGGCGCATTGACTGCTACTGAGAGAGAACACTTCAAGAAAATCAATATTAACTATCAGCCGGTAGTCAAGTCAGTCAAACCAAAGGCTGTCAAGCCGAGCAAATCATACAAGTCAAATGAATACAAGGAAGCTGCTGCGAAGTATAATGTAGACGCAACAGCTATCCGAATGATTGCATTACAGCGAAATCTATCCGCTGAAGATGCAGCCAAAGCATTCGTTGAAATCATGTCGGCGCGTAAACAGGCTAATCAGTAATTCAAATATCCGAAAGGACATCTAATCAGATGAAAAAGCTATACATCGAATATCGGGTCTACTTTGACCCATCCACTAATCAAGAACTTCTATCCGAAGTAGCTGAAGCTGTTAAGGATAAACTATACGACATGTTCGATGATGAAGATACACCTGTTCCATCGTTACATGATGTAACTTATGAACTAGTCATGGAAATACCTCCATCTAATGAGGTAAAGAAATGACACGCGGCGAAGCTACACAATTCCTACGTGAAAAGCTGAATGAACATGGTCTATCAGACTGGTCAATTCGGCTAAATCAAAACGTTGACAGTCGATTCCTTGGCTTGTGTTCATATAAAGACAAGTGTATCATCCTATCAGCACATCACATCGATATACATCCAACGCCAGATTGTAAGAATACTATTCTACATGAAGTGGCACACGCACTCACACCGGGACATCATCACGATGAAGTGTGGGCTGCTAAGGCGCGTGAAATAGGATGTGATAATACACTCCCATGTTCCAATCTATCGTTGTCACCACAAGTGATAGATGCGATACGCAGCGGCGCCGATGTAGAGATTACATTCGAGGAGCAGGTTATACGCACTCCAAAGTATAACATTACACGGCTTCAAGATAGATGTCCCTACTGTGACAAGGTAGCTAAACAGACAGGTGAAAAGACTGTAGTCAATAAGCGAGATACAGAGCCTGACTTAAAATTCATCTACCTAGACTGTGGTCATACAGTTATCAAGAAGATACCGAAAGGTACTCCATTCCATCTATTACAGATGGGTGGTGACATTAATTGCACACATGAATGGCATCAAAATAAATGCTTGAAGTGTGGCCGCTTACAGCCATTCCCATTCCAGATAGTCGGTATGCAATTCCTCGAAGCTGCATTAGCAGTTAATCGTGGTGGATTGTGTGCTGATGAAATGGGATTAGGTAAAACTAATCAAGCAATGGGCGTAATTAAGTATCATCCAGAACTGTGGCCGTGCGGATGGCTTGTAAAGAGCGGATTGAAATATCAGTTCGCTACACAGATGGTTAGATGGATGGGCAAGGAGTTCGTCCCACAAATCATCAATTCATCCAAGGATATCGTAATACCCGGTCTAAAGAACTATATCATCGGATATGACATGCTAGTCCAGAAGACGCGCAAACTCAAATCAGGTAAAACTGTCACACAAGGATTTGACATACAGAGATTTGAAGATGCGGGCATCAAGTGTTGGGTATTAGATGAATGTCAGCAAATCAAGAATGTTGATTCATCACGTACACAGATGGTGCGTAAGGTAGTTAAAAACACCAAAGTAATAGCTCTGTCAGGCACACCATGGAAGAATAAGGGAAGTGAACTATTCCCGGTGTTAAATATGATGGATCCTGTTAAGTTCTATAGTGAAGAAGGATTTAAGAGACAGTGGGTCAATTACTACTGGCAGGGAAGTATCCGTAAAGAAGGTGGTATCAGAAGGATAGAAGACTTCAAGAATTATACGAAGGATATCATTATCCGTCGTGAGAGAACTGAAGTCATGCCGGAGCTGCCGCTCGTTAATAGAACGAAATTGTATGTAAAGATGGACGCGCAGCAGGAAGAAGTATATGACGAAGCTGTAGAGGAATTCGTCCGGTGGTATAGTGACCAAGCTGGTGAAATCAGTGGAATGTCAATCCTACCAGCTATGGCTAAGATGCGTCATCTAGTGGCAGTCGCTAAGATTCCAGCCACTATGGAATATGTAGATGAGTTCGTTGAAGATACAGAAAATAAGCTAGTCATCTTCGCTCATCATAAGGACGTGCAAGATATGCTGTATGACGGTATCAAAGAGAAATACGGCTCAGAGATGCCAGTGCTACGTATCGTATCCACTATGTCAGGTGAAGAAAGATTCAGAGTTCAGACAGAGTTCAATGAATCTACACGCGCCATCATGATAGCTAGTCAATTAGCCGCAGGAGAGGGATTAAATCTCCAAACATGTGGCGACTGTATCATGCATGAGAGACAGTGGAATCCTGCTAATGAGGAACAGTGCGAAGGTAGATTCATTCGTATCGGTTCCACACACGCGTCAGTCAATGCAGTCTATACACAGATGCAGGGACTAACTGCGATAGACGAATCACTCGATATGATTGTGGAGCGTAAGAGAATACAGTTCCACAATGCAATGAATAAGGGCGAAGCACAAATGTGGAATCAGGATTCACTAATTAAGGAATTAGCTGAAACCATTGTGAATGCTCAGAATGCTAAGAAGAATCGCAAGATACTAACGGGCGCGAAGTAACTAACACGGGCCGGTCTATAGTGGGCTGGCCCGTATTTAATGACGGAGAGAATATGAAGGCATTTAACCGATTGAATGCAAGTGGCACCAAATTCATGTTGCGTGAACTACCACAAGGTAAAACTGAAATTGTACTAAAGAATGACTATAAGCGAATCGTAGTCAATCACTCTATCGATAAAGTTATCGTTGCATGGTACGAATGGACTATGTTGAATCAAAATCCATTCGAGTTCCTATCAGATGAGGAGCGTCAATTCCTTCAAACTGGTATCATTAAATCTGAGTATGACAGAATCTTCGGAAAGAATCAATGATTCCAGAGATTGGTGATAGGGAATTAGTAGACATTCTGCGAGCGGCTGACATATGTGGTGTCAGCCGCCGCACTATCTATAACTGGCTCGCAGCTAATAAAATAGAAGGAGTCAGAACTGCTGGTGGATGTATTCGTATCTTCGCTGATACGTTATTCCGTGAAATAGGTGAGATTAAAACTAATCAAGAAAGGAAAACTAATGGACGAATTGCTTAAAGTCATTAAAGAGATAGCTGATAGTGGTATGGAACAGGATAAAGCATTGCTAAGTCTTGTTCAAGCTGTTATTGACAGATTAATGGAGATGGAAAATCTCATCGCTATCATGCAACTAACTAGCAGTATTCAAAGTGATACGATTGGCAAACACAATAAAGCCATCGATAATTTGGAACAAACTCTAAAAGCTTACACTGATAAGAAAGCACACTGAATGTATCAACTAATCATGACTATATTCGGACGCGCAGATGCAATACTGGCTTCAATCCAGCCCATGTCTTATCAATGGATTCAGCGTCAGAGGAGATACTAAATGGAAATGAATGAGATTAAACCACTAACACCACTATCGGGCGGAGTAGTTCTGATAGTTGGAGTTAAGTCCAGCAATCTAGATGATGAGATTAAATCTCATCCACGGGTTGTAATCTGGGACAGTCAACAGGAACACTGGACTGATAAGGATATGCCAGCTAATACACGCGCAGTCTTTATGACGCGCTTCCTATCACATGCATCATTCGGTAAGATTACGGCTGAAGCACGTAAGCGTAATATCAATATATTCAATCCAGATGGTACAGGATTGATTGCACGTCAGGTGAAGGAACTATTGTCTATCGGGCCTAAAGTGGTAAAAGAATCAAAGGAAAAGGTGTATGGGAAGTTAAATCCTCTCATTCCTTCGATTGATTTCAGTTTAGGTAATGCAGAGAATGCGCGTCAACTAATGGTTCGCGCTAAGGAATTGAACATAGAGACAACTGAGGCATCATTAGCTCAGCTAGTTAAAGTTCAACGTGATAAGCAGGGTAGAACAGCCGTACCTAAGTCTATACAGGCTAAGGTAGATGTGGCTGTAGAGATGTTAGACAATGCTATCAAAGACATGACGGACATGCGCGCCTTCCTCATAGCTACAGTAGAGGAGAACAAAACACTTAAAGCGAAATTAGAAGGCTTTAAGAAATTGTTGGGTGAGTAATGGATATCATACCGACTCCTAAGAAGAATGTAATCATGGATGCGACCACACTTAGCTCACTAATGAGTTGTGGTCGCTATCATGATTTACGTTTCAATCATCGATTCATTCCAATGAAGGGTAAATCTAATTCATTGGAAGTAGGCACGTTGATACATAAAGTCTTTGAGGTGTATTACAAACACATCATTCAAGGGTTTCCACGTAATACAGCTATAGGTCAGGCAATGGCTGCTGGTCAATTGTGGGTCACTGGATGCGCGTCATGTTCTGACTTGACTAATGAGAAACCTAGTTGTGGACATGAAGCAGGTGAATATCCGGGTGCTCAGAATACACCTGAGGAAAATCAGGATAAGAATATTGGGTGGAAGTTCGCACTCAAGACATGCGAGGAGTATTTCGAGTTCTATAAGAATGATGCATTCATTCCTTTAGCGGCAGAAATAGTAAAGGGTGAAGTGTTATACGAGGATGATGAGATACGCGTTTTGTGGAAAGCGAAATTAGATCTACTGATAGATCAATCACAAATTGGCGTCCTATCAATGGATCATAAGACATTTAAACAAAAGAGAAATAAATCAACTCTGTCAAATCAGTTTCTTGGACAGTGTTTACTTCTCAAATCACGCAATGTGATTGTAAATAAAGTCGGTCTACAAACTTCCTACAAAATTGCAGATAGATTGAGTAGAGAGGTCGTAAGTTTTAGTGCCGACCGATTAGATGAATGGCAGAGTGAGATACTTCCATACTATGCATACAAGTACATTCAGTATGCTGAGACTGGATATTGGCCTCCTGACTATACACATTGCGATACAATGTATGGCCCGTGTTCTTTCAAGGAAGTGTGTGAAGCGAATAGAAATATGCGCGTCGAACTACTCAGAAATGATTTTCAACTAGCACCTGTATGGGATCCCACTAACAAAGGAACTGATGAATGAACGAGGAATTACTATTACTAGCTGAGGAATGGAATCTAGAACAACTAAATACATATATTCAGCGGCTTGAAGATAGAATCAAATTCACTAATCAGTTAGTGAAGGAATTGAAAGTGATTCGTCGTAGGAAAACTAGACGTAAGCCGGTGGATACAGGTAGTCCGAGAGGTGGGAAATGACTATTAAGGAATTGAAAGAACAGATTAAGAATATTCCAGATCATTTCGAGATAGTCATGGAAATGGCTGATGGCGGCGTGTGCGACATTCAAATAGAACACATCACTGAATCATGTGATGATCCTACACCTGTTGGCGTAATCATTACAGTTAAAGAAACGAGTCACTGATGCGATATCATTGTCATTTTTGTCATAAGTCGGTTACGTCTGAACTTCCACTTGATACTACGATACGCGCTCTATTGGTGTGTCCAGAATGTATCGAAGCTAATAGAATCATTATTCCAGATGATCCTAAAGATCTAAATACTCATCTGAAAGAAGTGAAATAATGCCATCAATGGAAACTGCGGGCTTTGATTCACTCTACTGCATGTTTAAGGGTGAACCGGGTACACGTAAGTCAACACAGGCTCTATCTTTTCCGGGGCCACAATATTGGTTTTCGTGGGATAGGAAGATGAATGGTATCTATCTTCCCATGAAACGATGGGGTATAGACCCTAAAACAATCTCGTATGATGATTATGATGATTGGAACAAACCGAAGAAAAAGCTAGAAGATTTACAGGTTACGTGTCCATATAAGACGATTGTATTGGATAGTGTGACTAGCTTAGCTGACATGACACTTCGTCAGACTAATAAAATGAAGTATGGAGTTACTAGAGCCAGCGGAGCGGCGGCTGGCAAGTTAATAGCCGGCATCGCCGTGAATGAGATAGAGGATTATAACGCAGAGGCAGCCGCGCTTCAAGAGATGATTGCACTAACGAAGGATATCCAAGCATATCATAAGTGTAACATCATCCTCATTGCTCACGTAGTTCAGGCTGAGTACAGGAATACTACCAACAATACTACTCATGTGAGTAGGCAAATTGTGACCGCTGCTAAGAAAGTGGCGGCTAAGCTACCAGCGTATTGTGGTGAGGTATATCACTTCAATATAAAACAACAAGGTTTCACTGAAGGAGCAGGAGGTGCGTATTCACTATTAAGTGAGCATACAGGAGATGACTTTGCTAGAACTGCGTTGGGTTTGGATAAGGAGATAGTGTTCGGTGATAAGCCTATCTACGAAACATATATCCAACCAGCTATGCAAAAGTTGCTCAAAGAAAACAACGTCGTAACAAAGTTCTAACAACAACGCAACAGACAACAACGAAAGATAGGGTAGATACGTGCCAATGATTCAGTTCAGTGACAAGGATTTGATGCGCGGCAAAGTGGTTGACCCCGCATGGTATGTAATGGATAT